>Ga0209164_1000303_pt1 | contig 133548 bp, 116 predicted proteins | sample MTBNYHSulfiMetaG_FD_187458 | JGI IMG/M metagenome (GOLD analysis project Ga0209164, IMG submission 187458) | Enrichment culture microbial communities from rom New York Harbor, USA that are MTBE-degrading - MTBE-NYH (New York Harbor Sulfidogenic)... | ecosystem: Environmental > Aquatic > Marine... | reverse complement strand
CCACTGGGTCCAGTTTTTCGAATTCAAAACTCTTGCCCACCTCGATGCCGATATCCTTCATTCGCGCGATGATCGGTTGGTCCGTGGCATGGGGTGGATTCACCTTCATCAGTTCTGCGGCATAGGCGAAGTATTTGGCGGCGGACATGGTATCCACCTGAATCTTCGGCGGCGTTTTCATGTCGACCGTCGGGTCGATCTTCACGGGAGGAAGCGTTACGGTTTTCCCCCACTGCGAGAGCGGCGTGACCTTGTAACCCGCCTGAATCTTGTGCACCGCCTCATAGTCCGCCACGCCGTCCGTCTTGGTGCGGCCGATGGTCCAGAGATAGGGTGTGGGGGCCTTGAGCTCGGTCATGCCCTCAGGAACGGTGCCCGTCCATCCCGGAGGCGTGACGAGGAAATTCCCCGCCTTGGTGCCGGTTGTCCGCCAGCCCGGCGAGGCGAAGACATCCGACCACATGTCGAGCATCGGCAGCAGATAATATCGCCCGTCGGTATCCGGTGCGGAGACGATCATCGGCTCCTTGGTCAGATCCAGCCACGCGACGGAGTAGAGCGTATCGAAGTTGGGGCGGACGACGCCCTTGAAATCCGCAGGCGGGTATTCGGGGATATTGACGAACATGTTCATCGGCCCTTTGCCGAATTCCTTGCCGGCTTCGATGTTCGTGAATTGCTTGCGGGTCACGTCCATCGACAAGAGCGAGTAGAAATAGACATAAGCATCCATGCCGATGGCGTGGGCTGCTTTCTCGGTGATGGGGGCCGCGTGGCTGGTTAGACTGGCCACGGACAAGACGGCAGCCGACAGGCTGATGACAAGGGTCCGGCGAATGGTTTTCAGTGTGTTCGGTCTCATTAGTTTTCTCCTTTGTTTGGTTTTATTGACGTTTATCTTCCAGGATGAAACATATTTTTCGGTTTTTTTACACATTTTGCTTTCTATGATGTGTCGGTAGGTGATAGGTCCATACCATGTGTTTTCTCTTTTCTATGGGCCCGAATACGGTTAATCTCAATTTTTATTTCTTCGGTTTGAATTTGAATTTCTGGCCGCCAATGGACGCTTCGTACATCAGCCCACCTTTAGCGTGAGTGAACACAACCATTCCTTTATGGTAGCTTGTTCTAGCCTGTGCACCAGTGGCGGGTCCAGCACTTGCTCCAGCTGAGGCTCCTTCGGTGCCAGCACTTGCTTGGGCACCAGCTGTGATCGCGACAGCCGAAGCCGTTGCATCAAACTCGAAATTCCCGCTGGTAAATTCGTCATAGGCTCGCTTGTCTTCAAATAATATCATCTGACTGAAAGCTTGACCTCCCAACTGAAAACCGATGGACCCTTTTAATACAGACACCTCGCCGGTAACCTTCCCACCCTTGTAGGCTTGACCCGTTCCGTACGAACCTCCGATACCGATGCCGGCTTTGCCAATGGTTGGAAAAACCGCATAGCCATAAGCATTTTTGAAAAATGGCTGAACCGCTTCAGATTTCTTGAAGACATTAACGGTATCGGTAAACTTATCGGCCTGAACAGGATTCGCTAAGGCCAACGCCAAGATAAACATAATCATTAAAATGGGAAAACGATTGATCTTCATGATTGATGCTCCCTTCTCGTGTGTTTTTCCTTTTATTAATAAATTTAACTAACCAGAAATACTTTGGGTTGATAATCAGTGTGCTTGTTCTCAAATTCAGTAGCTTAATATAGTCGGAGCGCATAGCCACGTTTGACCGGATTGGTTATTCACACGTCTTCTTCATAAATAAGATGCTCGTAAAAATTACGGATGCTGTCCAGGTAGCAATTGACCGTTTTGCTGAAACCTGTCAGGGCTTTTCGACGCTGATCGCAATCATTTCAGTGACGCGGAACACCACCTGCTCGCCCACTTTGCGCTTTCCAAGGTCCACGTCGCGGCGCACGGGAAAGGTCTTGGTCGAACCATCCTCGAACCTCAGGGTTGCGGTGCGCTTCTTCAGGTCAATTGCCGTGACGGTGCCGGTGATTTGTGTGGTTTCAGCGACCATGCCGCCTGGCTGGGCGCCCTTCGGCGCCAGGGCCACCACTGCCGCCGATCCGTCACCCGGGGACGCGCCTTTCTCGTCGAGATAAACGACAAGTTCATCGGTCACGGTGACGTTGACAAGGTCGCCCACCCCAACCTGGTCGAAGTTGACAGCTTCCGGCCCGACCTTCACGGTGAATTTCTTTCCGTCAGGCCCCAGGAGCGTCGCTTTGCGGTTAACTTTGTCAATAGCGGTCACCCGTGCCTTTACCTCATAAGTGTTAACCACGACCCCGCCCGGCACGCCTTCCTTATAAGCGCTCGCACTGGATGACTCGGCAGGCGACGGCGCTGTAACGGACGCGCAGGAGATAAGGGTTAGAAAAACCGCCGACGCCGCCAACAGCGACAACGAAAGTAGGTGTAAAGACACTCTCATGTGATTTTTCTTTTCTTTGCTCATATCCATTCTCCTTTAATTTTCTCTTTTAACGTTAAAATTTATAATTGATGCTGATCGCCGTTATGTGGACATAGTTGGAGGAATATTCACCGGATACCTGTCACCAACAACAGCAAGATATAGTTTATATGTCGTTTCATGTGCACCTCCGAAATCGGAATTTTGTTGAAGCTTTCTTTCACCTTATTGAGGAATAATCCGGCTTCTTGCTTTCTCTATGATTTCAACGCCGGTCGAATGCGGGAATTCGCTGAACCTGATTTCGGGCTTTTCTTGCGCCATCTCAATCACCAAGAGCATGTTGCGGTATTCGACCGAGCGCAGATGCTCCTCAAAATTTTCTTGCTTCATCCATAGTTCCTCGACCATGATGACGTTTTTTTTCTGAACATCGCGATAGACCCGTGAACTGATGCATCCGGGTTGAACCCTGGTCCATTCGGAAAATGGACGAAGGATCTCTAACGCTTCCCTTACTTTTCGGCCCGGCATATTTATCCGTATGGTCGCGTGAATCATTGGGTTGTTCCATCCACTTTTTGTTGAAGATTCGAATATTTCTTCTTCCGTCTATTGCAACGGCCCGGTCCTCGGCAAGGTTGTTCAAACCATGAAATGCAAGAAAAAATAGGGTCAAACTTTTACCGCAATTACTTTTTACGGAAACATCAAGGATGGGAATTTTTCCCTGAACGATCCTGTACCGATGGGCATAAGCGAAATACATGCCAGGAGGGATGGGAAATGTATTACCAGGATAACTTATTATAATAAAAGGGTTTTCTAAAGAAAAATGTTTTTTGAGAAGTGAAGGGGAAACTGATTGCGTGCCGATATGTCGGCATGGTGCCGGTATATCGGCATCACGGGCGGGGACGATTGATGTCCAGTTTCTTCATCAGGGATTGGAGAGTGGTTCGCTTTAGCCCCAAAATTTCTGCGGCTCCGCCCTTGCCGGCAATGCGCCAACCCGTTTTTTCTAAGATACTGAGTATGTGCCTACGCTCGATATCCTCAAGGTCGGAAGTTCCAGGTCCCTCCAGGGAGGCCGGCTGAGGCAAATGCACGGTAAGTGTCTTGCCGGTGCTCACAATCATTCCGTGTTCAATCACATTTCGCAGTTCTCTAATATTGCCGGGCCACGTATAATGCTGCAAAGCCTCCATACTCTTTCGTGGTATGCTTTCGATCCGCTTTCCGAGTTTTTTTTCAAATTCTTTGATAAACGACCACACCAGTATGGGAATATCTTCGGAGCGATCGCGCAGGGGCGGGACTGAAATGGGAAAAACATTCAGCCGGTAGTAAAGATCTTGCCTGAATCTGCCTGCTTTCACATCCTGAGCCAAATCCCGGTTGGTGGCCGCAATGATACGCACGTTCACCTGCTGGCTCTTCGCGGAACCCAAGCGCTCGAAACGGCCTTCTTCCAAAACGCGGAGCAGTTTGGCCTGAACTTCCAGCGGAACTTCGCCGATCTCATCGAGAAAGAGCGTGGATCCGTCAGCCAATTCAAAACGTCCCACCATCCTGGTCATAGCGCCGGTGTAGGCCCCTTTCTCCCTACCGAACAGCTCGCTTTCGAACAGCGTCGGAGGCAGAGATGCGCAGTTGACCGTGATAAGGGTTCTGTCTTTTAGGTTGCTCGTTTTGTGGATGGCCCTTGCAATAAGTTCTTTTCCCGTTCCGGTTTCACCCTGGATGAGGACCGTGGTGTCGGTCTGCGCGACCTGTTCGACTTGGGCCAGGACACTTTTCAAAGTTCTGCTTTGACCGACGATCTCCGTGTGCTCTGACAGCGACCTGATTTCCTGCTGCAGATACACGTTTTCACTCTCCAGGCGCTGCTTGAGTTCTTCAATTTCCTGGAGCCTGGTCTTGAGCAGTTCCTCCATCTTCCTGCGATTCAGAACATTAACGATAATTTCACCCAAGATGCGCAGCCGCGGGATGAAATCCTCCGGCCAGGCACGCTCCGCCCGAACCGACACCAAGGCGCAGGAACCGATCGTCTTTCCCCTTATCGATAGGGGGATAGAAACAAGCGAACGCATATTCTTGGCCAGGCAAATCCGGCGCTCATTTTGCGCTTCCGGCGGCAGATCCTCTATGCGGCTCATCACCACCGAAATCCCATGCATCAATTGCTCGATGTACCAGGGGAATTGATCCCTGGCCATAGATCCAGGGGCCGCTTCAGCGCCCTCGCGTTGATATTCATAGGCGCGGTCAAGCCGAGCCCCGTCTTCAGAAAATATTCCGATGGTGGTTCGGTCCACATTGAAGAAATCGGTAATGGAACGAAGCGCCGTATTGATTTGGCCGTCCACCTTGTCAGGAGCAAGATTCACGAAGCCGGCTGAAAGGTCGGAGAGCAGGTTTTCGAACTGCAAGCGTTCTTTCAGTTCATTCTCTGCTCGTTTGCGCTCGGTGATATCGAGTGAAACGCCCATCAGGCGCAGCGGCTTTCCGGCGGAATCAAAATAGGACCTTCCTCGGGATGAAATCCATTTTACCCCGCTGCCATCGACCCGAATCCGATATTCAACCTTGAGAGGTTCTCCTCTATTGAGGGACCGGGCGATCGACTGCCGGACAAGGTCAAGATCGTCAGGGTGAACCGATGCTTCGAAATGTTCCATGCTGATGACATCGTCCGGGGCATAACCGAAAATCTCCCTGGCCTGATCGGTAGTCCAGAAAAGGCGAGTTCTGCAATTCAGCTCCCAGAACCCTACCTCGGCGGAATCCGCCGCTAGTTTGAGACGGTCTTCACTTTCGCGCAGCTCATAGTCCTTACGCATTCGGGCCAGCGAATTGGCAAATACCCGGGCGAGCACTCCAATCTGTTTCACGAAGGATTCCGGCCAGGTGCGTTCTTCCCGCATGGTGGCAAAGTTTAAGGCGCCGATCAGCAATTCTCCTCCCACCTTTATCGGGAACGTCAATATGGACCTGATGCCGAAATGGCGCCAGACTTCCTTGTCGCGGGCTGCCTCCGGCGGGGCCTGCTCCGTAGAGACAGCAATGACCTTGCCGGCTGCAACTTGCTGCAAACACCAGGGAAAATATTCTTTTGCCTCCATTTGTTCGGGAAGTGGCGGGCCTTCCAGGGGCCGATAAATATGGGTCAGGTAGATAAAACCCGGAGCCTCGTCCGACAAAATCCAAAGCGAAGACATATCCAGCCCAAAAAATTCGCAAACGCGGCGCTGGGCGTCTCGAATGACCTGGTCAATCCGGTCGATAGGCAGATCGACAAAGTTTGCCGCGATATCGGACAGCAGCGACTCGAACTTCAGCTGCTCATTCAACATTTCTAAGGCCTGCTTGCGGTCGGTGATGTCCCGGGCTGTTGCATAAATGGTTTTTCCAGCCGAGGACGCATTCCATTCCAGCCAGCGATAGGTTTTGTCCATACAGCGGTAACGATTTTCGAAATGGTTGATTTCTTGGTGCGACTCCAGGGCAGAGACGGCATCCCGGGTAGCATCCTGGTCATTCGGATGGACGAAATCAAAAAACCGCTTCTCCATGAGTTCTTTTCTGCTGTAGCCAAGAACCCTTTCCCAAGCGGGATTCAGGTAAAGAAAATAACCGTCAGTGTCGGCAATGCACGATAACTCCAGGCTGAGGTTAAATAGATTTCTCAGCGCTTTTGCTTTCGGCTGCAGCACTGTCGCTACCGATCTTTTACGGCGATTCTGACTGGTTCGGCGAACAACCGTCACCGTCGTCTCCTTTGCTTATTAGGGGCACGTCAAACTTTGGAGAGTGGAGCATCTGCCCTCCCAGGTAGGAGCCTGCTGATGGACGAAAGGCTTCCTTTAAAAAAAGTGATGAATGCAAATTTCTTACCATACAAACCCTAAAAAAAACATAGACTTTTGCAGCTATCTCCACTGACCTGAACCCACCCGTTTTAACGTGCGCAAAATTTGCTTCCATTCCAGTTTGCTTGATTCCATCACCCTATTATAGTATTCTGATGTCTTCTCGAATGCAACCTTCCTTGCCTCAATCAAAAATAAAAATTGGACATTTTGACGTGTTGGATTTATTATTTTGTTATTCCACCAAAACCTTTAGAGGATTGATCCATGAAGATACTTATCACCGGCGCCACCGGGTTTGTCGGACGGCATTTGTCCGATTCACTCCTGCAGGAGGAACATACGGTGGCCGGTATCGGCACCCGCCCGAGCCAGGACGTAATCAACCATGAAGGTTTCACTTATATTTCAGCCGACACGACCCGGCAGGGCGCCTGGCAGGAGGCCTTATCCGACATAGATGCCGTCATCAATCTGGCCGGAACTTCCATTTTCGGAAGATGGTCGCAGCGGTATAAAAATCGCATATACGACAGCCGCATCCTGACCACCCGCAACCTGGTGGACGCCATTCCTGATAACAAGCCTGTCATATTTTGCAGCACATCCGCAACCGGCTTTTATGGCAACGGGGGTGAAAAAATTCTGACCGAATCGTCACCGGGGGGAGATGATTTTCTCGCCCATGTGGGCCGGGACTGGGAAGCGGAAGCCGTGCGCGCCGAAGGAAAAGGCGCCCGGGTTGTTTTAACCCGTTTCGGAATCGTGCTCGGCAAAAAGGGCGGCATGATGCAAAAAGTGCTGCCGGCTTTCCGTCTTTACGTCGGCGGACCTTTGGGAGACGGCCGGCAGTGGTTTCCCTGGATCCACATGGACGACCTCCTGGCGGCCTTCCAGTTCGTACTGAAAAACGACGCTGTCAGGGGGCCTGTCAATTTTTGTTCGCCCAACCCGGTTCGGAATCAGGATTTTTCCAAGGCCCTCGGTCGGATATTGCACCGCCCCGTATTTATGCGGACGCCTCCCCTGCTGTTGCGAATCGTTATGGGCGAACTTGCCGACGCGGTCCTGTGCAGCCAGAGGGTTGTTCCGGAAAAATTACTGAAATCCGGGTTCCAATTTAAATATCCCGGAATTGAAAACGCTTTGACAAGCATTGTGGCTGATAGTAGTCCATCCGAAAGCAGTACCCCCGAAAATAATAACAATTAAGCAGCATTTAAAATGGATTCCGGCAGGATAATTTCAGTGCTCAGTCTTAAAAAAGGTGTCGGTTAATTTGCGAAACTGATAGATGCATGAATAAGGAAGTGTCCGAATTAATTCTTCCAGGTTTGTTTTACCTTCCTGTAAAAGACACATGGCGTCTTCGACCATGAAGATGGTGCTTTGATCTGAACTGGCACGCAGTTCATCATTAATCATACCTTTATTTATCAGAATAATATCATTATCACTGGGAATCCAAAGCTGAGACACCGCAATTCGGCCTTTGTAGCCGGTGTAGTTACATAAGGAGCACTTTTGACCCGTGTACCATTTTATATCCGGTAATGAGTCGGGAAAGAATTCTCTGATCAGTTCACTCGGCGGCATATATTCATTTCTACAATTCGGGCAGATCAGTCGCACCAAACGCTGTGAAAGAACGCCGATCAGGCAAGCTGCAATGAGACTTGGATCAACGCCCAAGCCAAACAGTCGCATGATCGCACTCAAGGTGTCATTGGTGTGTAATGTGCTCAAAACCATATGGCCTGTCTGAGCGGCCTTTAGGGCCATTTGGGCGGTTTCCGGATCCCTGATTTCACCCACCATGATCACTTCCGGATCTTGGCGTAGAAACGCACGGATATAGCTGGAAAAGGTGTTCCCGATTTTTTCATTCACTTCGCACTGGGTAATGTTTTCATAGACATATTCAATAGGATTTTCAGCAGTAAGAATTTTAATGCCGGGGCGATACAAAGACATCAATGAGCCATACAGGGTTGTGCTTTTGCCTGAACCTGTCGGTCCGGTAATGAGCAAAAGGCCTTCGTTTCTTCGCAACAGATGATTAAATTTATTGGTAATTCTTGTTGAAAAACCCAGCTGCTGGAAAGACTTGGGCGCATTTCTGGCGTCCAGTATTCTAATGACTATATTTTCTCCATAATATCCTGGAACAATAGATATCCGAAAATCTACATTAAGGGATTCACCATCTTTTTTAATGCGCGCCCGAAAGCTGCCGTCCTGGGGACGCCGGCGCTCGGTTATGTCCAGTTTGCCGATGATCTTAATGCGGGAAATGACCTCTCGTTGATTCCGGTTAAGCTCTTCTTGAAGGTCTCCCATGTGGGGCTCCTTGAGCACACCGTCAATTCTGAAACGGGTAATCATGTGCCTGTCGAGGCTTTCAAGATGAATGTCGGAAGCATGGTAGCCTAAGCCCATGCTGATCAAACGCGATACAATCGTATCGGCGCGTTTAAATTCTTGAGTTTCGAGTCCAGGATAGGATTCCGCCGCAGACTCGGTATTTTCTTCAACCACCTCCAGGTTCGAGTCTTCCTGAATATTTATTTTATTTTCGTATAACCGCACAAACGCTTCTCGAATGGCAGCCCGGGTGGATGTGACGACCTGAATGTTCATTCCCGTTATTGCTTCGAGTTCCTCGACCAGCCAAATAGTGGTCGGATCCTCCATGGCCAGGGTGAGGGTCTCACCCATTCGTGCTATCGGAACGATATGGTTTTTCTGGGCAAAGTTGCGGTTAATCAGTTTTACCAGGCTGCGGTCTATGCGTATGTTTTCTAAATTGATGAAAGGAATATTAAGCTGGGTGCAGAGAACCTCTCGCATCTTTTTTTCTGAAAGAAAGTTTTGTTTGACGAGTTGGTCGCCGAGACGCAGACCGGTTTTTTTTTGACCTTCAAGGGCCACATCCAGAAGTTCTCTGGTTATCGCACCGCAGCGGACCAGAATGTCTCCCAGCCGAGGTCGTTTCCAGTGACGGTCCAGAAGATAGTTCAGTTGCTTGGTGGTAATAATTTTCTGGTTAACCAGGATTTGTCCGATCGGAAGATAGGTCTCGCTGGCCGACTGACACCTATAGGCCGCCTGAAGCTGCTGATCGTTCAAGAGACCTTCATCTTTGAGTATTTCACCAAATTTACGATCGTTCATTTGACCAGGTGATTCCTTATGAAAATCATATTGAGTTGGATCCATTGCAGTCCTTTCTTGAACCCGTTCCTCCAATGCATCATACTGATAAAATACCAGTCCTCATAGTTTTATTGATTTTGTAACATTTCCGCCTTAATATCACAACAGTTATAACCACAAGTCTCAGAAGCACATAATTATCATGGGTACAATTCAGCAGGGATGCGGGGCGGAGAAGCCCCGGGCGGCCGGTCGTTGGAATGGGAAAAACAGGCAGGGAAGTACCTGAACCGAGGCCTGACGTCCTGCATTTTGCAGGACTGTCAAGCCTCGGGAAGAGTATTACCTGAGCCTTGCGTGAAATTTTACGAGAAGGAGAGTTTTAATGCGTTCTTATAATTTACACCCATTGGACGCATGCCAATCCGGGCTTAAAACAGTTTTTCCGCCCGATCCAGGATCTTTCCGCGGGTACTGACCACCACCTCTTCAAGGGGAATCTTTTTTCCGGACAGCTCCAGTCCTTTTTTCACGATCACCGGCAGCCCGGCGCAGCAGGGCACTTCCATGATTAAAGTCGTAATTCGCTTGATGTCCGCAGTTTTAAAAATTTCAGCAAACTTATCAATATAGGCTTGGGCGTCATCAAACTTGGGGCACCCCATCATAACGGTTTTACCCTTTAAATAATCCCGGTGAAGATAGGGGAAAGCGACCGGAGCGCAATCCGCCACTACCAGCAGGTCCGCGCCCTTGAGAAAGGGAGCGGTGGGCGGAATCAGCCGGATCTGTACCGGCCAGTGGGTCAGCGCCGAGGCCGTATCGCCGGCCGAAACGGCAGACGGCCGGTTGGCATCCTGATAGGATGCCAACGGCTGGAATGTCTGCAGTCTGGCCGAGGGACAGCCGTGCGGCTGGTCCGGCTTCTTTTCATCCGGTTGACGGCCTTTGGCAGACAGATATTCTTCAACGGCGGACTCGTCGAAATCATCGGCCTCGCGCTCGATCACTTTCAGCGCGCCGGTAGGACACTCTCCCAGACAGGCCCCCAGGCCGTCGCAGAATTTATCGGCGACGATCCGAGCCTTGCCGTCTACTATATCCAAAGCGCCTTCGGCGCAGGATGGCACACACTGCCCGCAGCCGTCGCACAACTCCTCGTCAATTTCTATGATTTTTCGCATCACTTTCATGAGATCACCTCTTTGATAGGTTGCTTAATTTTAGTGTTAATTCGGCGAAAAAAATGGGGTTCTTCTCCAAATTAGTCGATAGGCCCAAAAGGGTTCAAGGGGCCAGGGGTTCAAGGGTTCCAGTGAAATTGCAAAAAATTATAAATTTGATTCCGTTCTTGACATCGTGGCATTCGAACCTTTTCCGTCTCAGGCGGATTTTTCACTCGAATCCCCGAACCCTTGAACCCCCGAATCCTATAGAATCACCAACTAACCCCCATGCCCGGGTTTGGGTACAACGAATCATGAAATTCCCCCCTTGCCCCCCTTTGGCAAAGGGGGGATGGGGGGATTTTCATATAAATTTGGAGATGATCCACTATTTCATCCCCAACCGCTTCAAGCTTCTAAAAGAACCCTTTTGGCTTCTTCTTGCCCGCTTCGGGTCAAAAATGACTTATCGATAATTTCCGCCAGCCTTTCCGGCGCCACCGGGCTTTCCGATTGTTTTTCCTGCAGGTTCACAATCAGGTCCGCATCGTAAACGGCCTTGAATTCCGGATTTTCTGCGGGCCTGGGGTGATGATGGTGACCGACGATATCGCAAACGGCATCAATCAGTTCCTCCCTGGCGCCCAGTTTAATCAGTATCGCCCGGGCGATGGCCGGCCCCTCCTGCTCCTGATATTTTGCGGCGGTGCTGTTGTATTTTCGTTCAGCCTCATGGATGCCGATATCGTGAAGATAGGCCGACGCCAGAATGACCGCCAGTTTACCGCCTTCGCCTTTGCCGATTTTTTCGGCATGCCGCGCCACCCGGGTGGCATGCCCGATGCGTTTAAAATCGTTCTTAAAGTAGCGTTTCATTGCCAGCGCCACCCGATCCTTTAAAAGGGTTTCCTGCTGCGCCGCCAATTCCGGAGGCAGGGTGCCGATGCACTGCTCGGCAAACTGACAGTAGGCGGCGCAGCCGAAATCCAGGTGGGGGTTTACAAACCGGTGGCCGCACCCATCGCACTTGCGGCTGGTATCATCTTTAAAAAACTCGACGTTGCGGTCGCACTTGGGACACTTGGCCTCAAATATGGCGCCCGGTTTCCAGTAGCGACTATCCTGTCCCGGACATTTCATGGTAAACCTCCCCTTATCCCAGAATCGCCTTCAGGTCTTCATCCGGCGTGGTAATCGGCATGATGTTGAACTTTTCCACCAGCACGCTGAGTACATTGGGCGTAATAAAGGCCGGCAGCGTAGGTCCCAGCCGGATATCCCTGATTCCGAGATGGAGCAAGGTCAGCAGGATGGCGCAGGCCTTTTGTTCATACCAGGACAGGATCATGGACAGCGGCAGGTCGTTCACGCCGCAGTTGAACGCACCGGCCAAAGCCGAAGCAATCTTGATGGCGGAATAGGCGTCATTGCACTGCCCTACGTCCAGCAGCCGCGGTATGCCGCCGATGTCCCCCAGATCCTTGTCAAAGAATCGGAATTTACCGCAGGCCAGGGTCATGACCACACAATCAGCCGGCACTTTTTCCACGAATTCGGTATAGTAGCTGCGGCCGGGTTTCGCCCCGTCGCAGCCGCCTACCAGGAAGAAATGCCGAATGGCCTTGTTTTTTACCGCATCGATAACTTTATCGGCTACCCCCAGGACTGCATTGCGGCCGAAGCCGACCGTAACGGCCCCGCCATCGGTATCTTCGGCAAACCCGGGAAGATCCAGCGCCTTTGCAATTACCGGCGTGAAATCCTTGTCGGCAATATGCGTGATACCCGGCCAGCCCACCAGGCCGGTGGTAAAAAGATTGTTTTTATAGGTATCGTGCGGCCGCTGGATGCAGTTGGTGGTCATCAGAATGGCCCCCGGAAATGCGGCGAATTCTTTCCCCTGGCGCTGCCAGGCGGTTCCGTAATGACCGTAAAAATGAGTATATTTTTTCAATTCCGGATACCCGTGGCAGGGGAGCATTTCGCCGTGGGTATAGACATAGATCCCCTTGCCTTGGCTTTGCTTCAGGATGGTTTCCAGGTCCTTTAAATCGTGTCCGGAAACCAGAATCGCTTTGCCTTTTTTACCCCCCAGCGGCACCCGGGTCGGGACCGGATGCCCATAGGTCCCGGTGTTGCCGGCGTCCAGCAGTTCCATGGCGCGCAGATTAATTTCGCCGCATTTTAAAACCAGCCCCACAAGGGCATCGGCGCCGAGGTTTTTATCCAGGGTCGCGGCCAGCCCTTCATGGATAAACGCAAACACCTGGTCATCGCTCTGGCCCAGTATGCGGGCATGGTCCGCGTAGGCGCAGACGCCTTTAAGTCCGTAAACCAGGATCTCTTTCAAAGAAAGGATGTCCGGGTTGATGTCCGGATCGGACTTGATCCCTACGGCTTCGCCCTGGGCCGTCAGTTCCGCAACGGTTCCGGCCGGCTGAAAAGTCGTCGGGCCTTCCGCAAAAACAACCTTTCCGCCGGCGGCTTTGACCTTGGCGCTCAATCTGTTCCGGTAGTCGACGCATTGACGAATCAGTCCGGCAAATCTTTCCGGATCGAAATCCACATTTGTCAGGGTTGAAAATACGGCTTCACAGGTAAACAGGTTGACCGCTTCATCTGAAACGCCGACCTTGCGTCCTGCAACGGCTATCTGGGAAAGCCCTTTAGCCGCATACAGCAATAAATCCTGCAATGCCGCTACATCCGGTTTTTTACCGCATACGCCCTGTGTCGTGCAGCCTTCTCCCTTGGCTGTCTGCTCACATTGAAAACAAAACATGTTCATCCTCCTTTATTTATGTTGATGGGTTATTTGGAAAAGCAACTTTTGTTTCGGTTCGTGCCCCCTTTATTACCGCAGGGGAGTTTTTCCCGCCTTGACTTAGGTCAAGAAAGAATGTTATTTCTTGGAAAAATGAAAAAAAACATTGAAATCATATCGGTCACCCCACTCTTCCGAGGGTTGCCCGAAGATCAGCTTAAAGATCTGGTCCAAATCACCGTTAACAAAAGTTATCGTAAAGGCGATATCATTTTTTCGGAAGGAGATAAGGGCAGCGGTTTTTATGTCATTGCCTCCGGCCAGGTTAAAATCTTCAAAGTTTCATCAGAAGGCAAAGAACAGATTCTGCATATTTTCGGGCCCGGCGAGCCGATCGGAGAAGTCCCGGTTTTTACCGGGCAACCCTTTCCGGCCTTTGCCGAAGCCTTGGCCAAAAGCCATTTACTGTTTTTCCCCAAAGTTGCATTTACGGATCTGATTGCCGGAAACCCGTCGCTGGCGTTGAGTATGCTTGCCGTTCTATCCATGCGGCTGCGGCAGTTCACCCTTCAAATTGAAAACCTGTCTCTCAAAGAAGTCCCTGGCCGCCTGGCTTCTTATCTCATCTATCTTTCGGGTGAACAGAAAAGCAGGGAGTCCGTCAATCTCCATATATCGAAGGGTCAGCTGGCCAGTCTGCTGGGTACGATTCCTGAAACCCTTTCAAGAATCTTTGCCAAAATGTCCGACAAGGAGCTCATCGCGGTAAGCGGTCGCCAGATCCGCTTGCTCAATCCGGCCGGACTGGAGTCCCTGGCAACCCATGGCAAGAACTGAGGCTTCTATTTTCTCTAAGACTTTATGACTATTTGTTAAGGGAAATCAATTTGCCGCTGAGAAATTTAATGTGGCCCATTTCTTCCCTGATAATGGTTTCGATCCGATCTTTTCCCAGGTTTTCCGGAACGGCATCTTTCATACCCAGGTAAAAGACGATGGAATCTTTTTCGGCCGTAATCGCAGCTTTTAAGATGGCTTCATGGGAAGTCAGATCCATTTCCTTTTCAAAAAAAACGCGGGAATCAGCCAGGGCGCGCAGATAGAGGGCTGTTTCCCCCTCGGGATCAAAGACCGAATATTCCTTCTCTTTTTCCGTGATATCAGCCCGCATCCGTTTAAATGTCTTTTCATGTTCGATTTCCATCTCGGCCAGATCATTCAAAAGCTTTCGAAAATCCGGATCTTCAACTTTTTTGGCTGAATCGTGGTAAAACTTGGCCCCGTTTCTTTCAAGCTGCTCGGCCATGATAAAAATTTCGTCCACATTAAAATCGTAAGCCATGCTTTTTTCCTTTCTGTATCGGAATAATCCTTGCGTTTTTTAAAACTATAGCGATTATCAGGTGATTTGTAAAGCCGACCGGTCTAAATCGTAATGATTAAAACTGTTGTTGCACAATGATGTACCTGGACCTGATTTTTTGATTTGACAAATGCAAAAACATGTTTTAGGTTCCACATTGTGGTATAAAAAATATTTGGATTCCATCTATATGCGATTACAAAAACGGATATGCACCCTGCTGATCCCGCTGCTGGCAATCAGCTTTCTCGCCGGCGCAGCTTCGGCCGCGCCGGTCTGCGATGAATTTACCTGTCGGCGGATGGTCATGCCGGCGGAACATCATGGCGCAAAGCCGATGATTCCGGAAGCGGACTGTTGCAGCCGGCATCAGCAGGCGCTCTGCGAATTGGAGCGTCGCCAGCCGATGGAGATTTCGGCCTTTTGGACGTTTCCCGGCCGCCTTCAGAATCATCCGTTTATCATCAGCAGCGATACCGCTTGCGGTTTGCATCCGCCCAATCGCCCCGGCGGAGTCCTGCATCTAAGTTCCCCGGTCGAAGCCAAAGCCCGTACCGTACCGATTTATCTCGTGAACCTTGCCCTTATCTGTTGATTTTCTCTTCGGACCGCGTTCCGCAGTTCCGGGAACGCTGTTTCTGAAATTCAGTGTATTCCTGAAAATACCCGTTTATATTTATCACTACCAAGAGGAGGACCCGTTCATGTCCAAAAAAAAGAAAAACCCAACAATTGCAAAGTCAATCCCTCAACCTGTAAAAGCCGCCGGAAACATTCCCAACAGCGATGCCATGGCATCCAAAAAAGCGGCCGTGCTGGGAACTCAAAACAGAAACTTTCGCCCCCTGATGGTAATTGTCATCTGCGTCGTCTTGACAGCCGGTGGTTTTTTCTTCATGCGCCAGCGCATCAACACCGGAACCGGCTACACCCCGGCTGTCCAGGCGCAGCTGCCCACCGGGCCGGCGGCAAATGAATTCATCTATCCGGCGGCACTGTTCGCAGACAGCAATGCCCGCCACTATGAGTATAAAGGTCCCTCCGGCACGATCAAATATTTCATATTAAAGAGCTCGGACGGCGTTATCCGGGCAGCTTTTGACGCCTGCGATGTCTGCTGGCGGGCCGGCAAAGGCTATTATCAGGTCGGAGACCAGATGATCTGTCGCAACTGCGGCCAGAAATTCGACTCGATCCGGGTCAATGAGGTAAAGGGCGGTTGCAACCCGTCGCCGTTAACCCGCAGCATCAGGGGCGACAAGGTCGTCATTCGCATCAACGACATTCTTGAAGGCCAGTCATATTTCAATTTCAACGGAAGGATTTAGCCATGACACTGAAAGAGATTGCGTATCGCAACCTGATGCGTCGCAAGGGAAAAGCCGCCTTTATCCTGGCCGGTTTGATGATCGCGGTGGCCACAGTCGTAACGGTCATCAGCTTGGTGGACGCCATGACGCACGATATCAACCATAAGCTCGAAAAGTACGGCGCCAACATCCTGATAGTCCCGCGAACGGAAAATCTGACCCTGTCCTACGGAGGGCTTTCCCTCGGCGGCGTTTCATTTGAAATGGAAGAGATCCAGGCAGACCGGCTGGCGGAATTGCGAACCATCACGAATGCCGCCAACATTGCCGCCCTGGGCCCCCTGGTATTGGGCGCCGTTCAGGTTTCGAATCATCGGGTTTTGCTGGCGGGTGTCGATTTCGAATCGGCCAGAATTTTAAAACCCTGGTGGAAAGTAGTCGGCACCCTGCCGGACCAAAACGGCACGCTGCTGGGGGACGAGGCCGCTCGGGTCATGAATCTCACTATCGGCGACGCGATTGAGGTAAAAGGGCGGAAACTCCTGGTTTCTGGCGTACTGGAGCCCACCGGTTCCCAGGACGATCAGCTCATCTTTACCCGCCTGGCAACGGCCCAGTCACTCCTGGAAAAAACCGGCCGGGTCTCCATGGCGGAAGTAGCGGCCCTGTGCAAAGACTGCCCCATTGAAGATATGGTCCGCCAGATTTCTGAAAAACTCCCGGAAGCCAGGGTAATGGCCATCCAGCAGGTCGTCAAAAGCCGCATGGAAGCCATCCACCATTTTCAGAAGTTTTCCTACGGCGTCTCCGTTGTGGTGCTGCTGGTGGGGAGCCTGGTGGTCCTGGTTACCATGATGGGAAGCGTTCGGGAGCGGACCGAGGAAATCGGCATTTTCCGGGCCATCGGGTTTCGTAAAAGCCATGTCGCCCGGATTGTGTTGATTGAAGCCGTGATCGTGTCGGGACTGGCCGGTTTGATCGGCTATATTCTGGGGCTGGGGGCGACAAAGTCCGTGTTCCGATTTTTTACCGAAAGCCATTCCGTTTCGGTCCCGATTAATTGGGAGCTGGCCGCCGGCGCATTTTGCCTGGCATTGTTCGTGGGCCTGGCATCCAGTATTTACCCGGCCATGCTGGCCGCACGCATGGACCCCAATGATGCCTTGCGGGCGCTATAACTATTTTCTGCACATTTTCGGCAGAACAGTAACCCCTGAAGGTGTTTATCCCCTTAGCAGGGCGAGGAGGACTTCATGAGTTTTATTGCAGCACAAGATCTTGCTAAATTTTACGGCTCCGGCGATGCGGCCGTGCCGGCCCTGCGAGGAGCAAACTTTGAAATCGAAACGGGTGAGTTTGTCGGAGTGATGGGCGAATCCGGCTCCGGCAAGTCCACCCTTCTTTCCATCATGGGAGCCATGAATGCCCCGACATCGGGGATGTTGCTAGTGGACGGCATCGATGTTTACGGGCTCAGGTCGGAGCAGCAGGCCGATTTCAGGAGGGAATTTCTGGGGTTTGTGTTCCAGAGTTTTTACCTGGTTTCCTACCTGACGGTTATTGAAAACGTCATGCTCCCCCTGGCCATCGTCCCTGCCGCCGGAAAACGGAAAAAAGCCCTGGCCGAGGAAGCCCTGGCTTGCGTGGGGCTGGCCGATAAGGCCGGACGCCTGCCGAATCAGATATCCGGCGGAGAAAAGGAACGGGTAGCCATCGCCCGCGCAATCGTAAACAAACCCCCGATCCTGCTGGCGGATGAACCCACCGGAAACCTGGACACGAAAACCTCCGGGGAAATCATGGAACTCCTTTTAAAGCTTAACGGCGGCGGCATGACGATTATTATGGTCACCCACAGCCACCCGTGCGCCCGATACGCCCGGCGGATACTCCACATGACCGACGGCCGTCTGGCTGAAAAAGACCGGCTCCGGAAGGTGCCAACTGCCGCACCCGTCCCGGACAGGCAATTGGCATGCGTAAACTGAGATCAAGAATATTCGGACTCCTGCCGGTCTTTGTTTTGACGGCGGCCCTCGGAGGACTCCTCTATCTCCTATCGCCTGAAAGGGATATGCCTTTTGCTTCGGGAATTCCATCCGGCAAAACGGACAAGTTGCTGCGCGACCTGGGCTTTCAGCCATATCCCTTTCAGGAGTCCGTCGACGGCCTCGCCTTGAAAAATATTAATGGAAACGAAATCCGGCTTTCCGAGTTAAGGGGGAAAGTCGTGTTCCTGAACTTCTGGACCACCTGGTGCCCGGATTGCCGCATCGAAATGCCGTCCTTGGAAAAATTACACGCCCGCTTCAAAAATAAAAATTTTGCCATGTTCGCCGTCAATCTGAAAGAGCCGCCGGAACAGGTTCAAAAATTTTTCAGCTCTCATCAACTGACATTTACCGGACTGTTGGATCCCGATGGAATCATCGCTTCAAAAATGGCCATACGGGCCCTTCCCACAACCCTGATCATCGCTAAAAACGGAACCGTTCTGGGAATGGCGCTGGGCTCCCGACCATGGGACGGCAAAAAATCCATCGCCCTGTTCGAGCACCTTGTCGATCAGTGACCGCACCCTTAAATCCGCAACACCTGGCCCCATTATGGTCATCGCTTTTCGCCGGACAGCCGCAATTTCCGGCAAACCTCAGACCCGCCACTTTCAGCCGGAATTGCCGCGCTTGACACTGCCGGGTCATTTCTTTATAGTTGTATGATCGAGTAAATTCCCCAATGGATTGCGAATATGACAACAACAACTCCCCATGCGTCCTCTACCCTGCTCTTGGTTGCCGGCGCCAAAGGTGCGGTGGCATCCACCTTGGCGGTCGTCGTAGCGGCTTTGCAACAAAACCCCGAATGGATTCTGCCCAACTTGATGACGGCGGATCTCTTCCCTTATATCGGCCCGTCCCGGGCAGTCCGCATGGCCGGATGGGACCTGCAGCAAAAATCCCTGCCGGACTCGATTCAAACCCACGGCGTGCTCCCGGCCGACCTGTGGAAACCCTACGCCGGGCGGATCAGAAAGATACCCATAAATGACGCTCCTCAACCTGAAACGGCTCTTGCGGCCCAGGTCGCGCACCTGATGCGGGACATCCGCGAATTCAGGCAGGGGCGCCCTCGGGCACTGCCGGTTTTAATAAACCTCCTTCCCGCCGCTCCCCAGGAAGGTCTGCGCCGCTACGGCAGCCTGGAACAGATTCTTGCAAAATCCGGCCCCGTCAGGAGTCCGGATCTCGCCTATTTCCTGGCCGCGATTCTGAGCGGCGTTCCCGTAGTAAATTTCTCCCCCAATGATCTGGAACTCCCCGTACTCCTGAATGAAGCCGCCAAAAGGGGCGTACCGGTCTGCGGCCGGGACGGAAAAACCGGGCAAACCTATCTGAAGGTGGTTCTGGCTTCCGCCTTTAAAGCCCGCAAGCTCCTTGTCGACGGCTGGTACAGCTTGAACATCCTGGGAAACGAAGACGGCCGGAATCTGATGGACCCCCGGCGGGCGGCCGGCAAAATGGCCAATAAGACCAAGGTTCTGGATGAAATCCTGGGATATCCGGTCGGGGCCAGATACGGCGCGCCGTGCCACAAGGTCCATATTGATTACTATCCCCCCCGCGGCGATGCCAAAGAAGCCTGGGACGTCATCGATTTTTCCGGCCTGTTCGGTCTCCCCATGAGCCTGCGGATGAACCTTCTGGGCCGGGACTCCGTTCTGGCGGCGCCGCTGGTGCTGGATCTGGCGCGCTGGATGGGGGCACTGAAGCTGACCGGCTTTGCCGGTCCCGTCCCGGAACTCGGGTTTTACTTTAAAAAACCGGTGGGGAAAAACGCACCGGTAACCTTTCAGGACCAGTTGACGAGTTTAGACCGCTTGCGGCGGGCCTGTGATGAGCGTATCCTCTCCCGGGAAGCAGAGAAAGCATAGGGCGGAGAGTCATGAGCGGAGAGCGGATAAGCTGTTAAGCATGAAAGAAAAAATATTGGAAAAAACCTTATCAACTTAATAGCTTATCAGCCTTGTTAAACACCGGACCATAGTCCCGCTCCGGCGGTATTGAACCGTGAACCTTGAACCCTGAACCCCTTATCCAGGAGCCTTTATGCATTTCGGATACAGCACCAATGCCTTTGTAAAGTTTTCACTGGCCGATGCAATCGGAAAAATCGCCGGGTTGGGCTTTAAGGCGGTTGAAATCATGGCGGACAGGCCGCACCTCTACCCTCCCGATTTCAACCGGGACAGTCTGGACCGGCTCAAAGAAATCCTGTACAAGACCGGCCTTGCGGTCACCAATCTCAACAGCTTTACCCTCTTTGCCGTAGGCGACACCTATCTGCCGTCCTGGATCGAGCCTGAAAAAGAACGCCGTAAAATCCGGATCCGGCACACCCGCGCCTGCCTGAAAATTGCGGAAATTCTCAACTGTAAAAACATATCCGTCCCCCCCGGCGGTCCCCTGGACGACACCTCCCGAAAAACCGCCATGGCCCGGTTTTACCGGGGGCTTGAAAAAGTGGTGCCCCTGGCGGAATCGTTAGGGGTGAAAATCCTGGTGGAACCGGAACCACACCTCCTACTGGAAAACACCCGTGAATTTCTGGACTTCATTAAAGCCGTCCAATCGGCGGCAGTGGGAATCAATTTTGATATCGGCCATTTTTTCTGCGCCGGCGAGGACCCCGCCAAGGCATTTGAAACCCTTTTCAGGTGGATCGGCCATGTGCACATTGAAGATATCGGCCCCGACCGCTCCCACAATCACCTCATCGCCGGGCAGGGCGCCATTGCCTTTGCGGATGTTTTTAAAACCATGGCCCGGCTGGGTTACCAGGGCGACATCAGCCTGGAACTATACCCCTACGTGGATATACCCGAGGACGCCGGCCGGCAAAGCCTTTCCCATCTGAAGCCCCTTTTGCAGGATTCAGGACTGGACATCCTGTTGTAACTTCGCGACCGGACCGGGGCGATTAAACAAAGGAAAATGCGTTGATCCCATGACTGTTTAGGGACCGGCGATTTAAAAATGAAAGCCGATAATCAAAGACCCGTAGGAAACATCCCCTTTGGTTTTTACCCGGCCGGGCGGGGGATCCGGGATTGAATCTTCTTTTAATAGATTCGTGGATTTTTCTAAAGTAGCCCGAATGGATAGAATGTCATAATAATGATAATTGAGGCCCATTCCGCCGGAAAATAAAAAATTGTTACGGTCGACCTCTCGGTCATCCCCGCTAAGGATGCTGCCGTCGTAAATTACGGAATAGACCAATCCGGTTCCACGCGCCCCCAGAATCACTTCAATGCCATGGGGGGATGCCGATACCGGCTTGGGGAGGTAGGAAGCCTGAAATAATCCGCGTCCCGGCGGGGCCGGGTAAGTACTGAAGCCTTCTAATATATTCCATCCGAATCGCAAGGCCAGAATCAGTTCCGCCGCGGTGAACAGGTTTCCCAGAGAAGCACTCGGAGCCAAGGTCAACTGCCCTGCAAAGCCGTTATTGTAATCGCCCAGATGCGCCAGACGCCAGGCATACTGGTAGCCGATATTCAAAATGGGTTCGGTATCCCTCTGGCCGTCCCATCCTTTCGGATCATCTCCCAGCCCCATGTCATTGTGGACAAATTCCTGAAATTGTCTCGCCAAAGACGGTTCGCCGAGAGCTCCAACCGACATCTGAAAATTGCGGGCCGTTCGCCGGTTAAAGCTCTGCCAGCTCAGCGAATATGTCAGTGTGCCCGCATAAGGCAGTTCTCCGTCCGGCTGAACTTCAACATTGAGGTTGCCAGGGGTAATCATGTTCTGGCCGATGCCGTGGCTGTTGCGCACAATTGAATCGGCGGCGTTCAGGGTCGGAAAGTTCCGGCCGACCCATTTGACAAATCCCGGCATCTCGGCTTCTTCCCAGCTTGCATATCGCACGGTATGATACTGCAGACTCCAACCATTGGTAAAATTGCTGTCATCGTCCCAAATAAGATCGTTGTTCATTTCAAAATGGAGCGTCCCCCTGTTGCGGTTGCCGTCAAGATAGAAGTTTTCCGCAGCCGCCGCCGGATTCATGTTGATCAACAGGAATGCCGTTAACATCCCGACAAAAATTCGCATATCTTTTCCTCCTCCCCTGATCGCCGGCTCATCGTGCATAGCGTTTGCACCTGTATATCACACAATTCCGGAATCCGTAAAATCTGATTTTTGGGCGTCATTCTTGACATGCCACAATGTAGATTTATTCTATGCCCAAACCTCATGACAATCCATCGGGTCGAACCGGAACACATTATATATCAGGAGGTGCAAAGATGAACTCACAAAACCTTAGGTTCCAATATAAATGGTTATTGGCGGTGATCCTGTCCCTTGCGATCGGCAGCGGGGTGAGCGCCCAGCATTACGCCGCTCATGATGAACGCACGCTGAAAGCGGACCCTCGCTTGGCTCCCGGTCAGCTTGCGCCTGTTCTTGCCGGACTTGGGGATCATCATTTTCAAATAACGACCCGCTCTGCACGGGCCCAGTTGTTTTTCAACCAGGGGCTTAAGCTGACTTACGGCTTCAACCACAAGGAAGCCCTGCGAAGCTTCAAGGAGGCGGTAAGACTGGATCCCGATTGCGCCATGGCCTACTGGGGTTGGGCGCTCGTGCTCGGACCGAACCTGAATCTGCCCATGTCTCCCGACGTCGCCGGTCAGGCCTACGAAGCGATTCGGATGGCATTGGCCGCGAAGGCGAACGTTACCCGGAGGGAACGGGATTTCATCGACGCTCTGGCCGAACGCTACACCCATGATCCAAAGGCCGACCGGGCGCCTTTTGACCGCGCCTATGCCGCAGCAATGGAAAAGGTGTATGCAAAATACCCCGATGATCCCGATGCCGCCACCCTCTATGCAGCGGCATTGATGAATCTTTCTCCCTGGAACTACTGGACCAGAGACGGTCGCCCTAAAAAACATACCCCCACCATTCTCGAAACGCTTGAATCGGCAATGGAAAAAGACCCGAAACATGAAGGGGCCCTGCATTACTATATTCACGCCGTCGAGTCCGTCGATGCCGACCGGGGGCTTAAAGCGGCCGATAGTCTCAGAAATTTAGCCCCCGGGGCCGGACATCTGGTCCATATGCCGAGCCATATTTATATGCAAATGGGCCGCTATTCCGAATCTTTCGAACTGAACGCCCTGGCTGCCAAGGCCGACGAGGACTACATCACCCAGTGCCGGGCACAGGGAATCTACCCCCTTAATTACTATCCCCATAATGTTCATTTTCAAAGCTGGGCTGCGTTGATGCTGGGCAAGAGCGAAGCTGCCATCGAAGCGGCCAGAAAGGTGGCTGCCAAAGTTCCCGGGGATCTTCATGGAAACGACTGGGCATTATATCAAACTTTTCTGAGCATGCCGCTTTACGCCTATGTTCGCTTCGGAAAATGGGAAACCATTCTGAACGAGCCGGCTCCGCCTGAAAATCTGAACTTTATGACGGGTATCTGGCACTATGCCCGGGGCATGGCTTTCACTCATACCGCAAAATTACAAAAAGCGGAGGATGAGCTGTCGAAGCTTGCGGCGATCTCCCAAAATCCGGCAGTCCATCAGGAGTTGATCGGCTTCGGCGGCGCAAAAACCCTCCTGGCAATTGCCCGGGAAATTCTGGCAGGTGAACTCAGCGCCAAGAATGGAAGCTATAGCAATGCCATCGGCCATTTGGAACGAGCCGCCCGGCTCGAAGACAGCCTTACCTATAATGAGCCGCCGGACTGGTACTATCCCGTGCGGCATACACTCGGCGCCGTGTTGCTGGAAGCGGGTTATCCCGTCGAAGCAGAAGTTGTCTATTGGCAGGATTTGCGGAGGTATCGCGACAACGGCTACGCCTTGTACGGTCTCTGGCAAAGCATTAAGGCACAGGGTCGCTGGGACGAAGCGGAACAAATTAAAATCAGATTCCGGAAAGTTTGGGCAAATGCGGATGTAGTCCTGACATCTTCGCGTTTTTAAGGACCTGTGTCCGGATGCGGGATCATTATACCCGGACCGGAGCGGCCAGATAGTCGTGAATAAAATGGATGGCGACCCCTCCTTCCCCTACGGCCGATGCGACTCGTTTGACCGAAGCGCGGCGCACATCGCCGGCGGCAAAGACGCCGGGGAGGCTCGTTTCAAACCGCAAGGGCGTCCTCGGGGTTTTCCGGGAGAGATCCGACCCGGTAATGATAAATCCGTGTTCGTCCCGCTCCACGGCTTTTGCAAGCCATTCGGTGTTGGGCAAGGCGCCGATCATGACAAAGAAGGCAGCCACGGGGAGCGTCTCGGTTTTTTCATTAAGGTGCGATTTCACCATGATTTCGCTCAGGCGCGCCTGGCCGCTGCCGTCAATCGCCTCGCTCTGCAGCCGGATATCGACATTGGCAAGTCGTCCAAGGTCCCGGATCAGATAGTCGGACATCCCCCCTTCCAGGGATGCGCTTCTGACCAGCGGGGTTACCTTGCGGGCATACCTGGCAAGGTAAGCCACGGCTTGGCCGGCCGAATTTCCGCCGCCGGCGACGCATACTTCCTTACCCTTTAGCATCTTTCCCATGCCGCCGGTCACGTAATAAAGGCCGGCGCCGCTAAAACGCTCCAGTGACGGGATGTTCAGGCGCCGGTAATTCGCTCCGGTTGCGATCAGGACGGCGCGCGCGGTGATCTCCGTACCGTCGCCCAGGGTCAGGATGCGGTCCGGTCCGTCGGCCCGCAGGTCTGTTGCTGATCTGGCCAGGAGGTATTTGGCGCCGAACAGCCAAGCCTGTTGGTAAGCCCGTCGGGTCAATTCGCCCCCGCTGATGCCGCGTGGAAACCCCAGATAATTGCGAATCAGGGAACTGGTTCCAGCCTGGCCGCCGACCACGCCGCGCTCTACAAATATGGTTCTCAATCCTTCCGATGCGCCGTAGACGCCGGCCGAGAGACCGGCCGGGCCGGCGCCCACGATAGCCAGATCACAAGCGGTCTCCTCCGGTTCCGACATGCCGAATTCATCCGCCAGTTGGGGGTCTGAAGGATCCTTCAGGCAGCGTCCATCAAAGGTGATGACAATCGGCAGGCGGCTTCCATCCGCGGCGACCTGCTTCAGGTAATCCCGGCCGGCAGGGGAATCGGCCGGGTAAAAACCGCAGGGAATGCCATTGCGCTCGAAAAAGAGGATGATATCGAGCGCCCTCGGCGAAGGATCCGCTCCGATAACCCGCACCAGCTCCATCATCGGCCGGTGCTCCCGAACCCAGTCCGACAGAAATTCCCCCACCAGTGGGTAGAGATGCACCTCCGGCGGGTACCAGGGCTTCAGGATATAATTTTCCATTTGTCCGAAAGAGCAGGCTCTCAGGATGGTGCCGGCGGACTCCCGGTCGCCCCAGGCTACCACCAGGGCGCGCTGGGCATCGGGATGGAGGGTATGAGCCCGCTGCAGGAAATCCACCCCCGTCATCCCGGGCATCCATTGATCCGCAACGATTAGGGCCACCTGATTTCCATCCCGTCTGATCCGTTCAAGTTCCTCCAGAGCCGTGGCCGCCTGAAGGTGCGATGTAACCCGGTAGTCTGCGCCGTATCGTCTGGCCAGCGCATCCAACATGGACGTAAGGGCCGGCGGTTCGTCGTCTAAAATCACAATGTAAGGTCGGTGCTGCATATTGCACCTCCATCAGATCGTAAATATAAACGCTGTGCTTGGCGAATAATCCGGTTTATCCGGCATCGATTACCAACATAATAAGCATCCGGATTTTAGAAAATATGGGGTAAGGAAGGTATTTCGGGTCAAAAGAGAACGTATTCCATATCCGCAACGATTGCTGCAGCCGGCGGCCGGCCGAGTCCTGCCGCCGGGTTCATGATCCGTTGAGGCGCTCCTGATTTTGACCCTTTCAAGCGGCAATTATTGAACCGCTGCAGCAAGCGCATTCCCTGCAGCTTAACGAAGCGAAGCGGATATCCCGTTTTGCGGGCTTGCGGGTTCTTCCATCAACAGCGGTTAGACGACAAAAAAACCATTTTTCCCCCAATTTCATTGACAATGTTGTCAAATTCGATAAAAAAAACATAATCAATCAGCCGCTCATTCTTCGGATATCATACAAGACGGCGATATTACGATTTATGCGCCCATGTTTGCGACCGGTTTGCGGCCATTCACTCCCGCCGGGATAGACGCAATACCCGGTGTTTCCCGGTCGGTTGCCCCCGGCCGGAAGGATTGGCAAAAGCCTTATCGCCATTTAACCAAGGAAGGAGAAACCGACATGAATTCCATTGAGAAAAAACAGAAGGGCGTCACGCGAAGGGATTTCATCAAGGGAACGGCCGCGGGTGCCGTGGGGGGAGTGGTGGCCGGCGCCGCCGGAACCGCATTGGCCGCAACGTCAGCGGCAGGACCGCATCCCCGGCCTTCGTCCGGCCGGCCGTTTCATCGCGCCATGCTGGCCGAAACCGTACAGATCCGCGGGCATGAAGGCGACCGGATTGATGCCTACCTGGCGCGGCCCACAGGATCCGGCCCCTACCCGGGGGTGGTGGTGATCCATCACATGCCCGGCTGGGACGATTCCACCATGGAGATCACCCGACGATTTGCACACAACGGCTATGCCGCCGTCTGCCCGGATCTCCATTTCCGCGAAGGCAAAGACTCCCCCGAGGCAAACAGCGCCAGCGTGCGGGAGGCCGGCGGCATGCCCGACAACCGTACCATGGGCGATGTCGATGCAGCCATCAAGTATCTGCGGACGCTTCCTTTTCTCAACGGCAAGGTGGGGATTATCGGCTACTGTTCCGGCGGCCGGCAGGTTTATCTGGCCGCCTGCACCCTCAAGGGGATCGACGCCGCCGTCAACTGCTACGGCGGTGGCGTGGGGGCGGGTTCCGAAGGGCTGACGCCGCGCCAGCCCGTGGACCCCCTCGATTACACCAAGGATCTGATCTGTCCGCTGCTCGGGCTCTTCGGCAGGGAGGACAAGCGTCCCTCACCTGAACATGTAGCCAGGACCGAAGCCGAACTCAGGAAATGGGGAAAGACCTACGAATTCCACACGTACGACAATGCCGGACACGCTTTCTTTTGGGTGGACACTCCCCGGTATCGGTATGCGGCTGCGGTCGAGGGCTGGAAAAGGATTTTTCAGTGGTATGAAAAATATCTCCGCTGAGCCGGGTAAAACAGGGTTGCGAAGGCATCCTCGAAGCATAACGGAGAAGTCTGGCAAAGCGGGGTCGAGACTGGTTTAAAAAAATGAAAAAGGGGGCAGCTTTCGTCGTTGCCGGGGTAGCAATGTCCGGCCCGGCGGTATCAAAAATCATTCGATCCATCTGCTTTCTAAAAGCGTGTTTTTATCAATCATAATCCAATCAATCGATAACAGAAAGGAGCAGGCCATGCTGATGCCAAACGATTTTTTTCCTCCGTTTTCCGAACAGGAATATGCAAACCGATATCGGACCATCCGGGCCGGGATGAAGGAGAAAGGCCTCGATTGCCTGGTCGTTTACGGGGCCTACCATTGGGGCGGCACGGATACGGGCCAGGTCAATTCCCAGTATCTGGCCAATTATACTCCCATTCCCCACAGTTATGTCGTGCTGCCGCTGGTTGAGGAGCCGTCTCTGTTCGTGTCGTTCGCGCTTCATGCCGACAATGCCAGGGAATGCGGGGCCATCGCAGACGTGCGGGTGGGCGGGTTTGACTTGATCACGGCCGTCGGCCAGCGCCTCAAGGAGTTAAAATTGGAAAAAGGCCGGATCGGCATCGTCGGGCCGCTGCCCAGCTGGTGGACGATCACCCTGCCCCATGAACATCATGTCCATCTGACCCAGACCTTTCCCAACGCCGCTTTCGAGACAGTCACCGACTGGTACGAAGACTTCCGTCTGATGAAGAGCGATGAGGAACTGGCCCGCCTGGAACAGGCCGGCGCCCTCTGCGACGTCGGCCACGAGGAAATTTTTCTCGCCAGCAAACCGGACGTCCGCCACTCCGACCTGCGCAATATTCTGGACGGCGTAGCCAACCGCTTCGGCGGCCGCTACCCGTTTTCCCACATCGGCTCGACCTCGATGACGAATCCGGATCGATTCTATCCCGATTTCTTTCCCACCCATCGCCAACTCAAGGCCGGCGAGGTCGTGACCACCGAGGTTACCCTCGGATACGGGTTGTATTTCGGCAAGATCTGGGGGTGCTATTTCATCGGCGAACCGACCCCGGAATACCGCAAGATGTTCGAAACGGCGGTCGCCGTGCACGACAAGGCCATCGCCGAAATCAAGCCCGGCATGTGCGGCCGGGATATCGACAAATGGGCCGAACCGTTCAGGGAGGCCGGGTATATCAGCGGACTGCCCCTGCTCAGCGGCTGGAGCACCTACAACCACCGCCCGCATGCCGGCGTGGTGGCGGACCCCAAGATTCCCAGCCGCATTACCCAGAAAGATCTGGACTGGGTCTACCAGCCCGGCCAGAGCGTGACCATCGTCGCATTTCCGGTAATCCCCGGCACCAAAAAAGGTCTGTGGGTGGGCACGACCTGTTACTTCACCAAGGACGGGCTCAAGAAGATCCACGCCTACCCGGTGACCAAACTGCGGGTCGTGCCGGTTTAGACCGCCGCCTTGAAAGCGCCCGGCCCGCAGACAACGGGGCCGGGCCTCAACATCTCACAAAGAGCGAAGCCCCTCCCCGGCCCCTACAAATACGGCTCAATAAATCGATTCAGCATGCCCTCATCATCAATAGGCCCGTAATAAACCTTACGGAGGATCCCCCCACGGTCTATCAGGAAAGACGAGGGTATCCCCTTGACCCCATAGCTTTTGGTAATTTTGCCGTCTTCGTCAAGGCCGATGGGAAAGGACAGTCCATAATTTCGGGCGAAAGCCTCCACCTCGGTTCGGGATTGCCTGACATTGATCGCAAGCACAACCAACCCTTTTTCTTTTGCGTCCTTATAGTATTTTTCGATTGCGGGCATCTCCCGGATGCAAACACGGCACCAGTCCGCCCAAAACCTCACCAGAACCACCCGGCCTCTGAACCGGCTGAGCTCCTGCAGCGACCCCCCAAGACGCTGATAGGTGAAATCCGGAGCCGCCTTTCCGATGACGGGACTGCTCTTTTCGGATGAGCACCCGCAAATCATGAAAAACCACGGGACCGCTGCAGCAAGGCAAAGGAGTCCCGAATATTTTCCGGCCCCTACCTTTCGCAAAAAACCCGTCTTCCCAATAATCGCCATAACGGCATTTCCTTCGATCCGGATCAGATGAGTTCAAATACCACGGGAACCCGCAGCAGGATATTTCCTTTGAAAAGATCGCCTGGCGGCCTTGGATAAGGCGCCGCTGCTTCAACGGCATTGGATGCAGCCCGGTTCAGGATATCGAAGCGCGAACCCTCGGCAACCCGGATGGATCTGACTTTTCCAGTGCGGGAAAGTTCAAATTCGATGACCACCTTCCCTTCTAATTTTCTGAGCTTGGCCATCCGGGGATATTTCTTTTGCCTTTCGATAAGCGTCCGGATGGTTTTGAAATACTGCTCCCGGGCGGCGGTCTTCACCTCGGCTGCGGGGGCGGCGGTCTTCATTGCGGCAACGGCAGGCGCAGGCCGTTCCGGTTCTTTACTTTCATCTTTTTGCTCAATACCCTCCGGCGCCCATTCTGAGACTTTAAGTACGGGGATATCCGCCGGTTTCAATTCCGGCACCCGGACAGGGGTTGTCCGGGCAGGGGGGAGAACCTGTTGGATCGGCTTTGCCTTAACCGGTTCCGGCGGCACAATGGGCGCCGGCCCCTCGACTTCCCGGATAACCGCTTTGGGGGCATCCGGGGTTTGCGATCGCAGCGGGGGCCTGGGAATGATTCGCCTTAAGGCAGGCGTCTCCCTCAGCGTAAGTTCGATAGCTCTCGGAATCTGCGGCCGTAAAGGAACGATGGTGTTCATGAGGATGAAAATATGGGTGAGGGCCGAAACTCCTATAAAAATTCGCAACAACCAGTTGGGGCTCCTTTTGTTTTTCAGAACGGCATCCATGCGTTTAAAATTCCCTTTCAGTGGCTAATGAAAGTCTCACCGCACCCGCAGCCCTGGCTACGTCCATGACTTTAACCGTGGCATCCAGCAATGCTTTCCGGTCGGCCTTGATCACCACCGACGGGTCCGCGTCGGCAGCGATCTTCTCCCTGAGAATGCCGGACAGTGCGGCAAGGGAAACCTCCTGATCCGCAAGGTAGGTCTTCCCCTGAAGGTCCACATACACGATGATTTCAGTTTTCAACTGGGGCGCTGACGCCCCGGCCCGGGGAAGGTTGACTTTAATCCCCTCTTCAACCAGAAAGTTCGTGGTAAGAAGGAAGAATATCAACAGGAGAAAAACGATGTCGATCAAAGGTGTAAGGGGAATCTCCACCTTCTTTCGCTGTCTACGTTTCACCGGCGGCATCATGCGATGGTCTCCTTTTCAGTGCGGACGCCCATGGCCCGGGTTAACATGATCACCGCCGTCCGGATATGAACCTCGAAATGATCCACCCGGGCATCGAGATAACTATGGGCAACCATGGCGGGGAGGGCCACGGCAAGCCCCAGAGCGGTGGTCAACATGGCCTCCCAGATGCCGCCTGCCAGTACCGCCGCATTTACCTTTCCGCCCATCTGCTGGATGACCATGAACGCCTTGATCATTCCCGTAACCGTTCCCAGCAGACCGAGCATGGGCGCGATGTTGCCGATGGTCGCGAGGGTTTGCAGATAGCGCGACAGGCTCCGCACCTGTTCATCCACCGCATTAGCAATTACGGTTTCAACCACCTTCCAGTCCTGGCCGCAGACCTCCAGAGCACTGGCCAGCACATGCCCCACCGGCGACCCCGAACCCCTGGCTGTTTGCACCGCCAGATCCCCCCGGCCTTCTTTGATGAAGCGGATGACATTTTCAGGCAATCCCCTGCTCCTGAGGGATGCCTTGGCAAAGCGGATCAATCGTTCTAAAAAAATCGCCAAAGCGATTATCGAGCAAAAAAAGATCGGTCCGATCAATATGCCCCCTTTTGCCAGAAATTCAAACATGATTCTAACCTCCTTCAATTACTTGTTGTCTGCACCGGGCGGGAAATCTCCGCCGCCATCGATTCTACGATATCCGGGATCCCGTCAAAATCCAGATCTCTGGACCTTTTCAAAAGGGCTTCGGATTCATCGTACGCCTCCCACAGGTCGGGTTTCCCGTCTCCATTGGTATCTTCTTCCGCCGCCTTCAGCCGTCCGTTTTCATAAAAATACCACAATTCCGGGCGCCCATCGCCGTCGTCGTCCCTTTCGAACCTGACCGCCGCTTCATGCTCGTCATAAAACCAGCAGATATTGAGACCCCCGGCCTGATGGTCGCTCTCCTCCCGCTTGAAGAGTCTGCCCTGTTCATTGTAATATTCCCGGTATGCGAGCTTGCCGCCGCTGTCCGCATTCGTTTCAACAAGCCTCAGGATACCGTTTTTGTAAAAGGAGCAGGTTTCCGGATGTCCGTCGCCGTCCGAATCACGCTCCACCCGTTCCTTCTCTCCCTGCGGATTAAAGTAGATGACCCGATCCGGCCGCCCATCCCTTTTCCGGTCCCGAATTTGCCGCAGGGGTTTTGCATTTTTCAACCAGGTCGTCGTCTCCATGAATCCGTCGCCATCCGAATCTTCGGTCACTTTGACGGGAATTCCCTTTTCAAGCCGGGTAATCCGACGACCTGGCCTTCCCGGTACCGGACTTTCTTCAATTCTGGCCGCATGCCCTTCCCCGTCAAACCGGATGAACCGGTCCATTTTCCCGTCTCTGTCGGTATCCTGCTCCAGTTGGACGGGACGCCCCTCGATAAAATGCGTGACGGTGTCATACCGGTGGTCCCCATCCGTATCTTTTTCCTCTCGGATCGGCAGGCCGTCTTTAATCTGGCTGATGGTTTCGAAATGGCCGTCCTCATCAGAATCGATCTTGACGGTCACCGGTTTCCCGTTCTCGAACCGGACGATCTTCTCGTATCGGCCGTTGCGATTCTGGTCCGTTTTTTCAAATACCGCCACGCCCTTTTCATAAACAAAGAAGGTTTCAAAGATGCCGTCGCCGTCCCTATCCCGGCGCATCCCGGCAAGGCTTCCGTCCGCAGCGTATACCTCAACGACTCCCATCTCCCCGCTGCCGCCGGCGTCCAGGCGCCTTTCAAAAATCCGGCCGTCTCTATACGTCTCGCGGATATCGATTTTTCCATCGCCGTTCAGGTCCGAGTCGGCAAACGATATCTCCCCGCCGGCGTAATGGACGACATGATCGAAAAGTCCGTCCCCGGTGGTATCCGTCTGAATCTGTGCCGGTTGCTCCAGTGAATCGAACAGGATCACGCGATCGATGCGGCCGGAACCGTTGGTATCCTCCTCCATCCGGATCCGCTTCCCGGCTTCCAGGAAGTCGTACCTGTCCATCCGCCCGTTAAAATCAACGTCATGATCGATTTTCACCACTTGTCCGTTGCGGTAATGTTGAACGCAGTCGAAATGTCCGTCGCCGTCGGTATCCACTCTCAGCATGTGCATCCGGCCCCATTCATCAAAGTGGGCGATCTGATCCGTTTGGCCGTCCTGGTTGCTGTCGCGCTCAAGAACGGCGGCCCCCCAGCTTCCGGACCCGGTCAAAAGGGCTATCACGATTATCAGATAAGTGAGTCCTGTTTTCATATAAAGCGCTCCCTTAAAAACCTTCGCACGCATACAGCGCCGCACCCATGGCCGTAGTGATCTGGGGGATGGCCGGTACCGCAACCTCCCGCATGAGTTCATCTTCCAGGGCCGATTTAAGCCCCTGATTCAAAGCCCCGCCTCCGTCAAAGAGTACCCGGTCCGCAACGCCGGTCCTGTCCGCCAGGAGAGCGACCCTTCGGGCGATGGCGCAATGGACGCCGGCGATAATCTCTCCCTTTTCGTGCCCATCGGCCAGGAGGCTGATGATCTCCGAAGCGGCAAAGACCGTGCAGGTGCTGTTGATGGTCACCGGCGTCCGGCCGGCGTCCAGGTGCAACCGGCCCAATTCATCCAGGTCAAGTCCCATATTCAGAGCGGTCATCTCGAGGAATCGGCCCGTACCTGCAGCGCATTTGTCGTTCATACCGAATTCTTTCACGTTGCCGTCGTCATCCAGCAAAATCACCTTTGAGTCCTGTCCGCCGATATTGATGATAGTCTTGACCGGAACCCCGTTCCCGTTCACTTTCTTTGTCCCCAAGGCGTTGGCGCTGATCTCGCTGATGCTCAGGTCGGCATCCTTGAACAATTTTCTACCGTAACCCGTTGCAACCGTCCGTGAGAGATCGTCCTTCGAAATGCCGTGCGTTTCCAGCAGGCGGGTAAGAGCATCGGCGGCGCTCCGGTAAAAATGGTTTCCGGACGGCGAGATGCTGTGGGCGATCATATTCCCCGCTTCGTCCATCAGAACGATCTTGACCGCAGCGGAACCGATATCAATGCCGCAGAATCTTTTCATGGTTCATATTCTCCTTTTTCGTGATTGGATGGATTCCACAAAAGCCTCGAACCGGGTGCTGAGCTGCCCCCGGTCTTCGGGGCTGTAGTCGGTCTCCACAAAGAGCATGGGAATATCCGCTTCCCTGAAAACATGGCCTACCCCTCTCTGTTCCATCTGATAGAGTTGACATCCGGAATAACTCTGATAGACCACGCCGTCCACATCGAACCGCCGGACGGATTCCATGAGTTTGCGACGGCGATCTTCACCGGAATCAAAAATCGGACAGGTGCACGGCTTCAAATACCGGTCCGCCACGGCCGGTATCATGTCATAGAGCTTCGGTTCACCGCAGACCACAGCATCATCGAGCAGCCGCGAACAGGAACAGACTTCGTCGGCAACAATAACGGCCCCGGCTTCTTCCAGCAGCAGCGGAACCTTGAAACCGGGGGCCAGGGGCGGCGACCCGGTCAGCAGGATCCGGGGAGCCCCCTTGCCGGCAAACAGACCCTGCTGCTTACGCTCGTCCAATTCGTCGTTCAATCGAGCCACGGCGGCGGTCCATTGATTGACGTCGTCAAAAAGAAAGCCGTTCATCACCAGGAACATATCCTTGCCGCTGAGCAGCGGCGGGTCATGCTGCTGCATACGCGACAGCCTCCGGTACTGGGCGGATGCCTGCCGCACGTCGTTGACAGCCCCGCCGAGCCGCCCGGCGGTGATCCGGGTTCCGGTAACTTTTTCCAGGGTCAGGGCCAGCTTCTTTACCGCGTTGCGCCAGTAAACCTCAGCTTCCTCGGTATGCTTCGACGGCGGCACTTCCAATGGATATACCTTAAACGCCCCTTCGGCGATGGTTTCGACGGCTTTGCGTTTCTGATCGCAAGTGGTGGGAACTACTACCAGGGACAGCCGCTCCTGCAGCCGTTCCCTGAACACGGAAATCATCCCCATGATGGCCCTGACGAGGGAGCAGGCCTTGGCGGGCAAAAACTCGGAGCCCGCCTGCTCCAGCGCGTGGGACCCGTTGCAAAGGCGCAGGGGGACGGCGCCGCAGGCCAGGATCAGCTCCAGGGGGACCTGCATGCAGCTGGTTGCAATGACCGGCTTGTCTCCAACCAGGGCGGCAGGATCCTCCCAACGCCGGAAAACATCATAAAAATAGCGCATGGCCTTGGGGGAGCCGGTATTCCGCTGTTCCGTCCATTGGAGCGTCTCGCGGGTTTCTGCGGCCAGACGCTTCTTAAGGGTCCGTCTGAGTCTTTCGGTCCGGTCAGGTTCCACGCTTTTCCTCCCTGGATGATCGTTTAAAAAAGCCTTCCTCCGTTGCCGCATACAGCGTCGCGCCTAAGAAGCTCACCTTCAGACAGTTCTCTTCGGGACAGGCGGCAACGCATTTAAAACACATCATGCAGTCGTCCTTGACTATATTTCTGCTTTCGATATCTTCGGCGATCTCCCGGATGCCCATATCGCACACCCGGTAGCAGTTCCCGCAACGGGTGCATTTTCCGCCGTCCTTGGTCAGTCGCAGCAGTCCCGCCTTGGAAAACAGATACTGCAGCGCGCTCATGGGGCAGAAGAAACAGAAAAACCGCCGCTTGACAAAGGCTCCCACAAAAAACAGGCCGGTCACCGTCATCCCCAGGGCCGTCAGAACCGTTGTGGTTGCTGAGCTGAAGTCCACCGCCAACTGGCCGGCATCTCCTGAAAACAGGGGGAGTACGGTTCTTCCGGGGCAGGCCATGCAATAGGGGGTGGCAAAGTCATGGGAAAGACGGGGCAGCCCGAAAAGGGAGTTGCTTATTCCCAGCGGCAATAGCACCAGCAGGATGAGAAGGAGATACTTGATTTTCTTGAGTCTTTGGAATGTCGCTTTCGAATACATGCTGTAGCGGATGCCGGCCCGGACTCTCAGGCGAGTGATCCAGTCCTGAATGGCGCCCAGCGGGCAGATGAAGCCGCACCACGACTTGTTAAAGAAAATGAAAAACAGAAAAAAGCCACCCAGTCCCGACAACAGGCCGATCCCCCGCCCTCCCAGCAGCTGTCGCAGGGGCATATTGGCCTGGTGCTGCAGGGGGAACAGGTAGCAGGTGCCCCCCGCCCCGGCCGCAAACGGACAGGCGAATGTCGGCAGATGGGTGCCGAGATCCAGTGCCAGGCAGCCGCCATAAATGAGAACGCCGAAGGAAATGATCTGGACATAAAACCGGAATCGATCAATATCGGCGGAGTAAAAAAATCTTTTAATCTTTTTCATTGAAGGCCACCTCCCGGTAGGGGCGCATGCGCCGCTCCCGATATACATAGATTCCTGCGGCTGCGAGGGCCATGGTGATAAAACCGATGGAAAGGCCGAAGATGCTCGAGGTATATTCCTTTCTTGAAGGGGTGTATGTCCAGGGAATACTGGCAATATACCGGATGCGACCGTAGTCTTTTCCGGAAAACCGCCCCTGCCGCTGGATTTCGGATTCGGCCACCACCGTGAATCTTTCCCGGTGGCGTCTGTCAAAATCCTGCCATCGTTCCGGATAATAATCCCGGATGAGTTGAAAGGATGCTGTTCCGTCTTCTGCGGTGACCGCCCGCCGGGACCACCCCCTGCCGCTGGTCAGCCTGACCTCGGCGCCGGCCGCCGGAACTCCGTAGGAGAAAACCCGGAACTGAAGCCGGTCTCCCGACTGCACCTTGGAGTGAAAATTGCCGTCCCAAAATTCCCGGCATAAAATCTCTAAAGGCGCCGCATCCAGGGGTTCGGTCAGGATCCGGTCCTTGTCGTATTTGTATCCATGACCCCAACCGCAGCTGTGATGCACCGTGTGCCACTTGGCCGTCCGCACCCATAGGCGGCCGTTTTCAACCCCCTGGTCGATGACATAAAGGGTGTGGATGCCGTGCATGGGGCCGTCGCCGAAGGGCGTTTGAAAGGATACGGTCACCCCTTCTTTCTCCTTCTCGATTTGGGGGACCGTCACCGTGCCGTCCGGACGGCGCACAAATGCCTGCAGGCTCCCATAAAGAGTTGAAGCGCTTAAACGATACCGCCGAAGGGAAATGGGCCGGTGCTCGGACTCGAACTGGCCAGGACCACCCCGTTTACCGGCCGGCGCCTCCGTCAGATAGAGGGGTTCGAGATCCGGGATGCGGGCATAGGACGGCGTTGCAACGGCCACAAGGATCAGGACCGCCAGCATATATCGCTTTTGCGGAAAGTTTCGGAGGGTTCCGGTCATTTGGCACCCCACTTATAGGAAAGTCCGGCGAAAATGGTTCTGGGGTTTCCCGGAAAATATGAAAAATTACCTGAACTGGCCGTGACCCGGGTGGCATATTTTTCATCGAACAGATTCAGGGCGTGCACCCAGAGGGACCAGCTGCGCCAATCATAGGATCCTCTCAGGTTATAGAGCGTGGGTCTGTCATAAGTGGCGCTGTTCTCGTCGTCCACGTAATAGTCGTCCTCGACGTCCATTTCCAGTTCCAGCATCATCCGCTCGACGGGGACCACACCGATTCGGGCATTCAGCCGGTGTTCAGGCGCCAGCGGCATCCGATTGCCGCTGTAATCGTTTCCCGAGATCGGGTCGTTGAATTCCTCATAAGTGTTCTCAGCATAGGTATAGGTAAGCACCAGGTTTACCCGGTCCAGTGGCGCAAGCGCCAGCGTCGCCTCCACCCCCCGGTGCGAGGTCCGACCGACATTGCGATACTCTATGGCCGAGGTTATGGGATCCACGGTCTGAACGATGATCTTGTCGTCGATCTCCATGTTGTAGAAACTGACATCGAGTTTCAAACGGTTTTCCCATAACGCCGTACGCACCCCCGCTTCGTAATTATCCGCTTTTTCGGGCTCAAGGTTCCGGCTGGCGCCCCTGCCGGTGAAAAGCTGGCCGACGGTGGGAACCACGAACCCCTGGGAATAGCTTGCAAACAGATTGAGATTGCGAGTAAAATCATAGGTAATCCCCGCCTTGGGGGAAAACCTTGAAAAGTCCTTCACACCGTCCTTGGCGCCCCACAGGTTGTCCTCGATATCGTATCTCACCGTGTCGTACCTTCCGCCGAGGGTAAACCGCCACTTGTCGACAGGTGAGCTGATGAGCTGCAGGTAGGGGGCGGCGACATGGGTGGTGACGTCGTATGATTCCCCCAGGCCGGTATTGGAAAAAGAAGTATATTTGCCGGTAACCGGATCGCGGGTCACGTTGAGGTTAAACGTGTCGATTTCGGAGTTGCCGCGCTCAAGGTCCACCCCCCCCACCATTTGAGACCTGAAAAAGTCGAAATTGCGTGAGTACAGCAGCTGAAGGTCCACATCCAAACCCTCTATTTGGGAAAGGTAGCTCGTATACCTCCCGGTAAACCGATTAAAGCGGATGCCGTAGTTGGGATTCACGTCGTGGTCCAGTTGACGGACAAGGGCCGCAGCCTTCAGCTCGCCGCCGAAGGCTTCCAGGGTATAGGTGAGAGAGGGCGCTATCTTTTCAAGTCTGGTGTTGGTAAAGGTCATATAACTCTGACGCCAGTCTTCTTCAAAGTCTGCGGCGCTGAGGGTGCCCGCGGTGTCGTTGTCCAGTTTGACGTAATCAAACTTGAAGTCGAACAGGGAGGTATCGCCGGGGGCGAACTGCGTCCGGAATGTGGCGCTCTTCTTTTCGTGACCGGAATGCTCCCGCCATTCCTCCGCATCGATAAACAGAGTGTCCAGGTTGAAGCCGAATGGACCGGCCATCCCGCCGCCGGATACGCCCCCCCGATATTGATCATACGCTCCGTATTCCGCCCAAGGCTTGACCCAAGGCTCCGCTGAAGGCGTCCGGGTGATGACATTAATGACGCCGCCGATGGCGTTGCTGCCATAAAGGGCAGAAGCCGGTCCCTTGATGACTTCAATGCTCTCGATGCTGCTGTTATTTATTTCCCGCAAAAGGCCGCCCGCAGCCTCGCCGTAACTGGTTGCCGGGAGCCCGTCTATCAGCAGCAGGGTGTAGGGATTTGAAAAATGGGTCGGGACCCTTATCGATGTCAGTTCTTCCTCTCCATTCAGATTCTGGGTAAAAACACCCGGTATGCGTTTGAGCAGATCGCCTGCATTTCGGTATTTAACACTTTCCACCTCCTCTTGGGATATGACATCTATGGTGGCCGGCGTTTCCTTTAATTTAGTCTCCACACGGGCGCCGGTAACGACGATCTCATCCAGTTCCGTCGCCGCTGTGCCGTTTACAGCCATTTCTTCGGCAAGTGAGGGCGCGCTGAGAACAAAAACTATCGCAATGAATAAGGTTGAGAATATGCTGTCCAATTGAATTCGCTTCATCTTTTCTATCCTTTTCCGTTGATACCGCTTCGGGGTTTGTCAGTACCCTTGACCAAGCACATCGGCGCATTCACTTCCTGAAAGTGATGATCCTTTCATACTCCTGTAAGACCGGTCCGGTCTTGGGCAGGAGCCGAACCGTTCCGTGCAGGGAAGAGTCCGCTTCGGGTGCCTGCCTGATCAGCGTTTAAGGATCTTGGACGGTTCAGCCGGTGCCTTAGACGCGACGAGACAAACCGCATCCCTTGTAATCGGGCTGTCGCGACGCTATGGGCCTCACGTTGTTTTAATCCATCGTGGAAAATAACGAATTGAATTTCCGGGAATTACCCGGGCGGTTGGACCATGGATAGGATTACATTCGGCAGGAGATTGTAAATTTGGGGTGGATCGGCATACCTTTGCAGCATAAAAATTCCGATGCTATCCCCAAGGGGAAGAAAAGGCGAGTCACCGGGGATGTTCAGATTCACTCGGCCAATGCCGCAGGAGCACCCCATACTTTCCAGGAATGGCCCTTGCCGGCTTTCTTCATTCTTTGGAGCGGAGATATTACAGTAGGAAAGCAGTCCATCTCTTTCTTCGACGCACTTGGGACAATTGCAGCAGCATGCCGCCGTATGCGGCAAATCATCACCGCACCGGCACAACCACTCTGTTTGAGGGATGACCAGGCTCATCTGAATAACCAGAACTGTTAAAAAAAGCCGGGCAAATATTCGCATTCTGTCATGTGTCCGGGTGTGCATATTATTTCATGTCGGCTGGTTGCAACTCTGTATGCTTGAAGACGTACCATTTTGTAGAAAAAATACGGTAATGGAAGGATCAGGGAAATAGGGCGGATAATGTAATTTGTCGGAAAAAATACTGTAGTAAGGTAGCCTTAACCCGATGGTTTTAGGAAATGAGGTGCTCGGCCCGCAATGCCGCTGCCCGGGGAAAGCCGGCGTGAATGCGTTTTCATCATTCCGGGATCACCATCGGCCAGACCGGCCTGAAATCTGTCGGGAGTTGGCCGTAATACACCCGTTCGAGAAACAGACCGGCCGGCGGTGCGGTATGCCGGGCCGGTTCGGGATCATTCAGCTTGAGAAACCGGCGGATATCCTTAGCGTCCATCTTTCCCCGGCCGCAGGCGATCAGAACCCCTGCCACGCGCCGCACCATTTTCCAGAGAAAATGCGAACCCACGATCTGGATGAAGATGGAAGCCCCTTCTTTCTGAACCGCCACCAGGTAAACCTGCACCCGGGTGGACTGTTTTTCGTCCTGGACGACACCGAAGGATTTGAAATCATGCATTCCCTCAAACAGATGGCCAGCCCGCTCCATGGCCCTGATATCCAGGGAGTCCTTGATCCAGTAAGCATATTTTTTGGCAAACGCCGTCCGGCGGGCGGAGACATGATAGACATAGCTGCGGGCCACAGCATCGTAGCGGGCATGAAAATTTGCTTCAACCGCCTCTGCCTCCCGGATGTTGACGGTGGCCGGCAGGGCGTCGTTAAGCCGCAGGCAAAGGATTTCGGGCGTAAGACGGGTTTGAACATCCAGGTGGGCGACCTGTGCCAGGGCGTGCACCCCGGCATCGGTCCGCCCGGCCCCGTAGAGCTCAAACGCGCCGACCCCCAAGGCTGCTTTGCAGGCATTCATGAGAACCCCCATCACCGTGGGCTTGTTCTTCTGAAACTGCCAGCCGTGGTAAGACGAACCGTCATATTCGATTGTCAGTTTAAAGCGTGGCATAAATACTTATAAGGTGTTTAGGCCGAAGGCTGAAGGGCTAATTGATTATTGATGCATTAGTACCTGTTTTCATATGTATGTCAATATCTTTAAATCCCTCCCGGCCTCCCTTTAAAAAAGGGAGGGCAGGAGCTATCCCGATAACCAAATATTCCTCTCTCCCGCCAATCCTCTCCCATCAAGGGAGAGGGAGTTGTCGGACAAGCTCGCAGGGGGATTTTAAAGAAGACTTACCTTTTTCGCGGCTTGAAACCTTTTACAAGCTTCTGCAACCGTTTTTCATCCCGCGCATCTCCGCCGCGTCCGTATCTGAGCCTTACATAAAGCGCGGTGATTTCCCCGATCCTTTCCGCCAGGTCCGGTCTTTGCCCGGCAACCTGGCGGGCAAAGTCGACCGGGCCCTGCTCCGGCCGCCTGGGGTGGGTTATGCAGGCAAGTTTGCGGCAGAATATTTCATAGGCCCGGGGCGCCTTTTCAGTCCGGACCGGTGCGGATTTTCGCAACCCCCGATAAAACAATCCCAGCCCCGCGGCAATGGCGCCTGAAAGGATCAAAATTCCGACCAATAGTCTCTTTAGCGGATCCCCCATGATTTCCCCGCTGGTGAGCAGCTCGCGCTGCCGGCTGCGGGAATAGCCGATCACCCAGGTATCCCAGCCGGTGTTGACCCGGTCCCAGGCAAATTGCACGGGCTTCCAGTAGCGATACAGCAGCGCCAGGTACCGGGAAGACAGGTAAATCGGTCGTTCCGCCGGCGGGAGGGCTGCGGCCGAACCCTGCCGGATTCGAGCAGGGGCAATCACGGAGGTCGGATCCACCCGGGTCCACCCGGTTTTCGGCAGCCAGACTTCGACCCAGGCATGGGCGTCCGACTGGCGCACGATCAGGTAGTTGCCGAAAGGATTGCGTTCCCCGCCGAGATATCCCCCCACGATCCGGGCGGGAATTTGCGCCGCCCGCATCAGAAAGGCAAAGGCGGAAGCATAATGCTCACAGTACCCGTTGCGGGTCCGGAACAAAAAGTCATCGATGCGGTCGCCTTCCAGTGGGGTCGGCCGAAGGGTATAGCTGAATTCATTTTCTTTTAAAAATAACAGGGCCGCAGCGACGATTGCTTCAGGCTCACGATGCCGGCGCGACCATTGCTGCGCCAGGGCCCTGGCCCCCGGGTTTCCCTGGGGCGGCAGTTCCAGTGCGGCTGCCTCCCAGAACCGCATCGGTCCCGTATGATGCGCCCGGCGGGATTCGAGCGTATAGACCGTTCGCCGGGTGATGCGGCGCCACGAGATCAGGGTGAAATCATCGAGCAGGCGGGCCGGCCGCGGCGCTGATTCCGGCAGATCCAGGGAAAACCACCAACGCATGCCGTGGGGTTCCAGCGAAACGGTGTATTGCACGGTTTCAGTTGCCGCAAAGACCCCCCTGCGGGGAGGAACCCGGCTGTCCCTTTCCCAGCCCTGGCCCGTAAAGCGCCAGTATACGATTCCACGCCAGTACAGGTGCTCCGGGCCGGGGATATCGCCGTGAAAATCAACCCGGAATGCGATCCCGTTGTCCCGGGCCAGGTTGCTGATATCCCCGGGGGCCAGGCGCTCGGAAAATCCCGTCCTGTAATCCGCCGGATTGGAAAGGCCCCAGAAATGCCCGTGGATCCGGGGGAACAGAATGAACATGACGATGGTCAGGGGAAGGGCCTGGAGCATGATCCGGACCGAAAGCTTCAGATTCTCCGGCATCCCGGCGCCGGCGTGGTTGATGCGAATAAGAGCCGCCGTTGAGCTGCAGACGCTCACCAGCATATGAAGTGCCGTAAAAAATGAATTAACGTAGAGCAGGTGGGTCAGAATCAGGAAATAAGTCAGAAAAACCGTGATCATTTTATCCCGCCGGGTCTCTATTTCCAGCGGTTTTAAGGATACCATGATGGCCAGCATGCCGACGAAGGTGTTCCCGGCCAAGCTCCAGTCATTCGAGCCCAACACCCCCAACAGGCCGGCCGGGATCAGCGCCTGTCGCAGCCACGGTCTTGGCGGCGGCGCCTTGCGCCGGGCTGCTAAAAGGGCATAACCCCAGAAGAACAGGCACCAGAGGCTGATCCAGAACGGAAGTCTGACCCAGTATGGAATAGCCGCAATAACAAGGGCGGCGATAATGACGGGGACATCCTTATCGGCGGTTTTCATGACGGTACCGGGGCCGTTCCAAAGAGCGCCAGGGCCTTGAGGCAACCCTGGCGATGTGTATTTCCAGCAGCGGGGGGAATCGATTGCCCCGGCAGGTTGAGCCCGTAAACCAGGTTGAACCGATGGGCTTTCAATACGGCATCACACAGCAGGGAGATTTTATTCTCAACGCCGGCAGATTTAATTGAATTCCAGTCGAAAACAATAAACGCGCCGGCAGTCCCGCTAAATTGTTTTATCTGAAGACCCTGCCCGCGCGAAAAAGCCTTCCAGTAAATGCGCTCCAGCGGTTCGCCGGGCAGGTATGGCTGCAGCCCCTTGAAATCATCCATCCCCGCAACTTCCTTTCCGCCTTCGCTCCCGGAACGGGCCTGGTTTTCAGCGGCGGCAAATGCCCCTGCAACCGGTTTGGGATACACCAGGCAGCCGAGATCGAGCGCTATACGGACTACCGATCGGAAAAGACCAAAGGGATACCGGGTTTCAAGCCGCAGCGGCCCGGGGTCAAGCCGGCCGCGGTGATTTGCCGGGACGCGCAGGGACAGGCGCCGGGGCAGATGGGTGATCATATCCTGGCAAACCGCTGGCGACTGCTGAAAGGAAAATGAAACCGAACGGCCGGGGAGGGCTTCGGCACAAACCAGTAGTTCATAGACGGCGGTTTCACCGGCAAAGACCGGCCGGGCGGTGGCCGCAAGGATTTGCAGGCCGGTGAGGTTCCTGCGGGTATGCAGGAGTGAGGCCAGGGCCATGCCGCTCAACAGAAAGGCCAGGAGCAGCCCCAGGTTGTTGTTGTAATTCAGCGAACCCAGCGTTATAGCGGCCACGACGGCGCCGAAAAGAACGCCATAGCCGGTGGGGCGCAGCCGAATGTCCTTTGCGCGAACGGTGGTTGCCTGCATCAGGGTATGGGTACGCTTTTCATCAGGGCAATCATCCGGTCCCGGGGATATTCCGTGAGATCTTCACTGGAACGCAGCCGGTGCCCGACCACCCACGGGAGGATATGCTGCACGTCTTCCGGCAGGGTATGCTCCCGGCCGTCCAGAAACGCCCAGGTCGCAGCCGCCCGTAAAACGGCCAGCCCGGCCCGGGGCGAAAGCCCCATATGAAAATGGGGCGACGTCCGCGTAAAATCGAGCAGGTTTTGAACATACTCCAGCAGAGCGTCGGAATGGTGAACCTGTTTTATTTTTTCCTGGATTTCCGATACGCCGGCGGATTTTAAACAGGGGGTTATGCCGCCGAGGATGTCTTTTGTGTCCCCCTGCTGCAGCAGCTTTTTCTCGGCCCGGCGGTCCGGATATCCCAGTTCAATCCGCATCAGGAACCGGTCGAGCTGCGATTCAGGGAGGGGGAAGGTCCCCGATTGCTCCAGATGGTTTTGGGTGGCGATTACAAAAAAGGGATATTCCAGCGAACGGGTCTTGCCGTCAAGGGTCACCTGTCGCTCTTCCATGGCTTCCAGCAGGGCGCTCTGGGTTTTCGGGGTCGCACGGTTGATTTCATCCGCCAGCAGGACCTGGGTAAATATCGGCCCCGGATGAAAAACAAATGCGCCGTTTTTGCGGTCGAACACGGAAATCCCTAAAATATCCCCCGGCAGCATATCGTTGGTGCACTGGATGCGCCTGAACTTGAGGTTCAGACATTTTGATAAAACCTTGGCCAGGGTCGTTTTCCCGATCCCCGGACGGTCTTCGATCAGCAGGTGCCCGCCTGAAAATAAACAGGTCAGCGCCAGCCTGATCTGCGGCTCTTTTCCCAGGACCACCCTGCTGATGTTGTCGACAATTGTTTCAAATTCGGTTTGCATATATCCCTTATAAACCGGCGGCTGGTAAATATCAACACGACGCGCCGGCCTTTGCGCAGGTTGTTTACAACTGCGGGAACCTCTGGTATGGATTTCCCCTCTGATCAAGGAGGTGAGAACATACGCCGCAAGAACCCGCTACCGGGACAAAGCCGCCGGAACCGCCGGGTCGGGCTGTTCATCATCGAGTGCCGGTAAAATAGGGTTGCAGCTTCAGGTTGATCTCTTCCGGAAAGGCCATGCAAAGGGTTTCATTATAAAGGTTTCGCAGGGCGCCGACATCGGGTGTTCCCAGGGCTTGGTTAAAAAAGGTGCGCGGTGAAAAGAGCAGGTGGAAACGGGCATGTTCGTCGCCGGCCGCGCCGCTGAAAAAATTCATATTAAAACTGTAAATTCCCATTGAATCGTAGGCCGCCATGGCCCGGGTCAAGCCCGCGGCTATATCGGCAAGATCCGCTTGCGTAAGCTCCAGCGTATCCCGCACCCCCTCCGTCACCGCCAGGATGTCGCCGGCAACCCCCATGGGGGCATAGGCGCTGAGCCAGTCCGTCCGCCCGATCTTTCCCAGGTATCGCTTTCCCTCCGCCTTTTCCGAGGCTACCAGATCGTCCCAGTAGTTGCTCCCGTTGCTCTTCAGGTAAACCGTGGCTGCCGCCAATTCCTCTCGCATCAGATTCGGAGCAAAGGAGGTGGCGAACACCTGCAGGTGCGGATGTATCAGGGAGCTGCCCGATGCCGGCATATAGTTCCAGTTGATCAGGTGATAGACCGACTCGGGGTGGTCGGACCGGTGCACGCTCTGAAAAAAACGCATGGCCAACCCGAAAGCTTTGGCAATGCGTTCGGGTTCAATTTCAGTCATGGGAATGTAATGGCGGCTGCTGAGGGTCGCCACCGCACCGAGGCTGTCATAAGGCGCGATATTCGGGAAAAGGATCATGTTGTCCGAAACCAGACGGCCTTCCGGAAGAATCTCCACCGGAAAACTCGGCGTAATTTTCATGACCTTGTCCGGACAGAACGGACATGTTTTTTCGGTCCCTGTCACCAGCGCCGCAAAATCGGGTTTTTGCCACTGCAGCTTCATGAAATGACAGATGCGTGAACTTCTCCCGGTTAAGGGGTCCAGCCTGATTTCACTCGGAATGGCCCGGCGGTTTTTTTCTTCCCCGGGATCGATAATAACGGTTTCTTTTTTATCTGCTGCAAATTTCATAGGGTCTCCCTCCGATGTTCGCCGGTTTGACAGGCGCTCTTCTGCCTGCCGGCAATCCTGTTTTAATCGCTCTTTGGGTTTAATTCTGTGCAGCTTCACAAGGCAAAGCGGCAATCCCGGCGGAGCTGCGGCCCAAACCCAATCAGGCTTACCGTATTTTTTCAAAAAGCCAAACTATTACGAAAAAATCAAGATCAGTCCACCACCCAGACGGTGCAGTCTCTGGCGTTGTGCACGATCTTGTTGAATACGCTTCCAAAGAGAAACTGTTTCGCCCGCGAAAGGCCGCGCCGCCCGACGATGACGGTCCCGTATTCCCCTGTCTCGATTTCATCCAATATATCCCGGGCGATGCCGACTTTTTCGTCGCGGTACTGAATCGAAACAGCTGCCGCAGGAATACCGGCTTTCAGCAGGACCGCCCGGGCTATTTCCATAATTTTCGCGACATCCCGTTCGTTCCGGGCAGATTCTTCGGTGCGCACATGCAGCAGGGTGATCCGCACGTCGCCGCGCCCGGCCAGCAGGTCGCCGGCATAGACCGCACCCATGGCGGCATTTTCCGAGCCGTCCAGGGCGAGGAGTATCTTTTTGTTGGATTTGCGCATATCCCTGATCATGCTCTGTCTCTGAATTCGCTTATCCCTTTCCCAGCGGGCGCAGCGAACCGGCTGGCTTAAAATCAGCATCCGGAAGCACGTTCCGCAATCGACGCAGGCCGTGATGGAACCGGACACCCCGTCTGCGGCCTTTTGCGGCCAGAGCGGGTCGGCAAACAGGGGACGGGCCAGCCCCACCAGATCCGCCTGATTTTTTTGCAAAACCGCCTCGGCCAGATCCGGCGATATGATGCGGCCGCTGGCAATGACAGGGACGCTAACACTTTTTTTGATCGCCTGCGCCAGGTAAACCATGTAGCACGGCTGGTGTGATTTTTCGATGATTTCCCTGTCCGCAAAGGATTCGTAGGTGCCGCCGGTCACCGAAAGATAAGCCGCCTGCAATGCGCACAGCCGGCGGGCAAAAATTTGCGCTTGATCGAGTCCGAAGCCGTTCGGCAGCCATTCGTCCGCCTGAAAGCGGTAGCCGACGGGAAAGCGCGGGCCGACGGCCTCCTTGACCGCGCGGACAAGTTCCAGCGGAAAGCGCATCCGGTTTTCCAGGCCTCCGCCGTAGCGGTCGGTCCGCCGGTTTGTTCGGGGGGACAGGAACTGAACCGGCAGATACCCGGTGCCGCCGTGGATTTCCACCATGTCGAAGCCGGCTGTTTGCGCGCGAACTGCGGCATCGGCGTAGGCCTTTATGACCCGACGGATATCGGACTTGGTCATCGCCCGGATCCGTTCCGGTTGATACTGGGCCCATTCCGAAATGAGGGCCCACTGCTGCTGGAGGTCCAGTGATTTCAATCCCACCCGGTATATGTCCCCCAGGCTGATGTCGCTGAGGGGTACCGCCGAGGGGGCCAGCAATTTGTCACTGCGGGCGAAGCGCCCGCCATGATTGATCTGGAGCACCGCTGCGGCATTTTCAATCTTTATGGTTTCGGCCAGCCGTGCCAGACCGGAAATGAACCGGTCGCTGTCGGCCCGCAGGGAATGCCGCGCCAATACGCCGCCGGGATCGACAGCGACATTGGCCACCACGATCATGGCGGCGCCGCCTTTGGCCAGTTCGCCGTAGTGGGCCAGGGTCAGATCGCTGACCCTTCCATCCCCGTGGGCATACATCGTAAACAGCGGCGCCATCGTAATTCTGTTTTTCAGCCGCACGGGCGGAATCTCAAAAGGCTTGAATAAAAGGGGATAGCCGGACATGAAAAGACACCCCCGCTTTCGATGGAATCAACCCGGTTTCACAAAAGCCGGGGGCGGGTATGGACCCCCTCCCCGGCATGTCCTTTCCGTATTATTTTTTACCGTAATGATTGCGGTGAATCTTATCGTAGGGAAGTTCACTTTCGGCATGCCCCGGTTTTTCTTCGGCAGGATGCCCGATGGCCACCATCGAAAGGACTTTCAGATTTTTCGGCAGGCCCAGAAGTTCGGCGATATACGCTTCGGCCGTTTCGTCCCCCTTGTGTTTTCTCTCGCGAATCTGGATCCAGCAGCTTCCCAGGTCCAGAGATGCCGCGGCCAGATGAATAATGGTAGACGCAATCGCGGCATCCTCTATCCAGATATCCTGCTTGCCCGGGTCCGCACAGATAACGATTCCCAGGGAAGCGCCTTTGATAAAGGCGGAACCATGCTCCTTGGCTAGGGAGAGTTTTTCCAGGATCTCCCGGTCGCTGACCACGACAAATTCCCAGGGATAACGGGCGTTGCCCGAAGGCGACCGCAGGGCCGCTTCGATCAGCCGGTCAATTTTTTCGGCTTCCACCTCTTTGTCCTGGAATTTCCGGATGCTCCTTCTTTTCTGCAACAATGAAATCAACATATGACCCTCCTTTGATAAAATTCTGCCGGAAACGGCATCCATTATTTTTCTAAATTCGTATGAGCTTCAATTAGCAAAATTCGATTGGGATTACAATTTTTATTAAGGCGTAGATTTCATAAGGCTGCATGACTGCCCTCTCCTTAATCATAGTAAATTGCCAGCCAGACCGTCTCCGTGTCCGGATCGGTCCATTCAACCCGATGGCGGGCATGCGCCGGGATATTCAGATAATCCCCCGGTCCCAGGGAAATGGGGTCGGACGCCCCTTCCATCGACAGGACTGCGCCGCCCTGCAGGACCAGGACCCACTCGCAATCCTCCTGGTCATACCAGAACCCTTCAGGGGAAACCTGCCCCTTTGACACAATCCGTTCAATACGGACCCCCTTGCCGGTCTGGATAATCTCCACCAGTTCCCGGGGCAGCTCTTTCGGAATATCATGCCTGATATTTTTCGGTAGCATGGATGAAGCCTGTTTAACCGGATCGGAAATTAAAATTTAAAAAAAATTATCAATTTAGCTGTTTCTCAAATCACCAAGCCAGATTGGGTTTATTTTTCGGGTATCATCAAACACTTCTCCTTAACAAAAATCAAGCACTATCGGCCGGCACGGTTCAAGGCCTTCCCGGCACCGGCTTGACAACCTCAAAAAATAACATAACTATTAATTTTAAAACACCGGCTGACAGTGGCAAGACCGTAAGGTCGGAACCGGACGCCCCCGGCAGCCAGGTTCCTTTACCCGGCTTTCCGGATAACCATGAAGGAGGGCATATGAAAGCACTCTATTTTGAGAAGCATGGCGACATAGACGTTCTCCAGTACGGCAACGTCCCTGACCCCCGGCCGGCCCCCGGCCAGGTCCTCGTCCGGGTGCGCGCCTGCGCCCTCAACCACCTGGACATCTGGGTGCGGCGCGGCTGGCCCGGTCTTAAGCTGGAAATGCCCCACTGGTGCGGCGCGGACGTGGCCGGCGAGGTCGCGGCAGCGGGTGAAGGGGTCAGCGGGTGGCAGGAAGGGCAGCGGGTCATCGTTGATCCCGGCATTACCACGGCAGCCGACGAGTTTACCCGCCGGGGCGAAGATTCTCTCAGCCCCGGCTACCGGATTCTGGGGGAGCATGTGCACGGCGGCGCAGCCGGGTATGTGGCGGTGCCGGCCGGCAATCTGGCGCGTCTACCGGAGGGGGTCCCGTTTCCCGAGGCCGCGGCTCCCCTGCTGGTTACCCTTACCGCCTGGCGCATGCTGATCCACCGTGCCGGTCTGCGGCCCGGTGAAACGGTTCTGGTCGTGGGCGCCGGCGGCGGCGTAAACAGCATGGCCATTCAGATTGCCAAGCTGTCCGGTGCAACCGTATTTGTCGTGGCCGGCAGCAGGGAGAAGGGCGAGCGCGCCCTGGCGCTGGGGGCGGACGGGGTCCTGGACCGCTCGCGGGTCGACTGGGGCAGGGAAATTTATAAAATCACCGGCAAACGCGGCGTGGATGTGGTCGTTGACAACGTCGGCAAGGCGACTCTGGCAACCAGCCTGCAGGCGGCCGCCCGCAACGGACGCATCGTCATCGTGGGAAATACCAGCGGCCCGGAAGCGCAGATTGACATCCGCTTTATTTTCTCCAAGCAGATCCGCATCATCGGCAGTACCATGGGGACCCATCAGGATTTCAGGGATATAACCGCCCTGCTGTGGTCCGGCCGGCTCAAGCCGGTGATCGACCGGGTAATGCCCCTGAGCGACGGGGCCAAGGCCTACCGGATGATGGAAAAAGGCGAACAGTTCGGCAAAATCGTATTGATCCCCTGAAGTCCGACTTTCATTCTTCGTGATTCATGAAAACAAAGGATGGCAATATCGGACGGTCTTCGGAAAATTTTCCGTTGTTCGGCATATGCACTGTAAAAAATCGCTAAATCTGCTATAATCCGTATGTATGTCTTTCAGAAACCAGAGAGCGCAGGTTCACCCCGGCAGGTTTTGTGAAATCCTGATGATATGCGCCGTCATCCTTGGATGGCAGATGCCCGCCCATGCCCAGACGGCGGAACTTGCGGGTCAGGCTTCCGCATGGGCAACGTTGAAAAGCGACGAAACCTGGGTCGGGCTGCGCTACATCCCCGAGCTGTCTCTGGTCAAACCGCTTTCAGGGACCTGGGAGATCCGCGCGGAGGCGGCAGCCAATGCCCGATGGTTCAACCGGTACGACGGGTGGGACCCTGCTGAAAGCACCGCGGAGATCGATCCCTATCGCCTGTGGGTGCGGCTGGCTTCGTCGCAATACGAAGTGCGTGCGGGATTGCAGAAGATCAACTTCGGCTCCGCCACCCTGCTGCGGCCTTTAATGTGGTTCGACAGCATCGACCCGCGCGATCCCCTGCAGTTGACCGATGGCGTATACGGCCTGCTGGGCCGGTACTTTTTCCTGAATAATGCCAATATCTGGATCTGGGCGCTCTACGCAAACGAAGATCTCAAAGGATGGGAAACGCTCCCCGCCGACAAATACGCCATCGAATGGGGCGGCCGGATTCAGGTCCCGGTTACAGCCGGTGAAATGGGTTTTTCTTATCACCGGCGCACGGTAAACCCGGAGGGTTCGGTGTTCGGAAGAACCTATCCGGGCCAGGGTAAGTTCCCGGAAGACCGTTTCGGGCTCGATGTAAAATGGGATGTCGGCGTGGGGATTTGGTTCGAAGGTGCGCTGATCCGCCGGGAATTCGACATGCCCGAACCCCGCTACCGGCGGCTGGTCACCCTGGGCATGGATTACACCTTTCCTGTCGGTCGCGGCTTGCATCTCCTGGCCGAACACCTGGAACGGGTTGAAGCCGGGGATCCCCTCGGCTCAGGGGAGCGTCAATCCATTTCAGCCCTTTCGGGCGACTATCCCCTGGGGTTGCTTGACACCGTTTCGGCCATTGTTTACTACGACTGGGACAGGCAGGACTGGTCGCGATTTATTACCTGGCAACGCACCTATGATCGGTGGCAGGTACACCTCAGTGCATTCTGGAACCCCGACCGGACCTTGCAGGACCGGGATGCGGCCGCGGCCGGCTTCGCCGGCAGCGGGGTGCAGCTCATGCTGGTGCTGAACCACTGAAACGACCGGCCGGAAAGATTTAAAGGACCGACGCATGCATGCTACCTCAATTATTTCCATCCGCGGCCTGGTTAAAAGCTTCCCTATCGGCGGCGGCCGCTTTACCGCCCTCAACGGCATCGACCTGACCTTCGGCAAAGGTGACTTTGCCGGGCTGGTGGGGCCGAGCGGTTCCGGCAAAACAACCCTGCTGAACATCATCGGCTCGCTGGATTCGCCCACAAACGGAAGCGCGGTTGTGCTGGGGCAATCGATCGGTTCGCTGAGCCACCGGCAGGCAGCGCGATTGCGCAACGAGCACCTCGGGTTTATTTTCCAGACCTACAACCTGTTGCCGGTCTACACGGTTTTTGAAAATGTCGAATTTCCCCTGCTCCTCCTCAAGATGCCGGCGGCGCAGCGGTCCAAGGCGGTAATGGATGCACTCGACGCCGTCGGATTGACGGACAAGGCCCGCTCCCGGCCGGCCCAACTCTCCGGCGGTGAAAGTCAGCGCGTCGCCATCGCCCGCGCCATGGTAAAGTCGCCGGAAATCGTCCTCGCCGACGAACCAACCGCCAATCTGGACGCCAAAAACTCCCATCATATTTTACAGACCATGGTAAAACTGAACACGGCCTTTAAAACAACCTTTATCTTTGCCAGCCACGATGAAAAGGTCATCGGGTATCTGCGCCGCAGGATCACCCTCAACGACGGCAAAGTCGTCGGCGACGAACCAGTCGAACACCCGCGACACATGGCCGGGATCGCGCCGACCACGACAGGAGGCGCCCCATGATCGCCCCCAGGCTGGCAACCCGCAACCTGGCGGGCGCCGGACTACGCACTTGGCTGAACGTCATCGTGCTGTCCATGGTCTACGTCGTCATCATCTGGCAGCAGGGCCTGCTGGAAGGATGGAACCGGCAGGCCCTGCGCGACATGATCGCCTGGGAAATCGGCGGGGGGCAATACCGGCACCCGCAGTACGATCCCTATGACGTGTTCACCCTCGAATCGAGCCACGCACCGGTGCCGGCGGCTCTGGCCGGCAACTCCCCCGAACAGGCAGCTGCGCCCATTCTCCTCGCCGGGGCGACCATTTACCCCCAAGGCCGCATGCAAAGCGTCATCCTCAGAGGAATAGCACCCGACCAGACCGTGCTTAGCCTGCCGACATCGGACCTTCAGGCGGATATCCCGGAAATCCCTGTACTCATCGGCACCCGCATGGCTGAAAGCGCCGGTCTGCGCTGGGGCGACGAGGTCGCCATTCGCTGGCGCGACGCCAACGGCGCCTTTGACGCGGCCGAGGCAAGGGTCGTGCGCATCTTCAAATCCAGCGTATCGACGGTCGACCAGGGCCTGATATGGCTGCCGCTGGAGCGCCTGCAAACCATGCTGGGAATGCCCGGCGAAGCCACCATTATCGTTGCCGGGGAGGCCTCAAAGGAGGCGGACCCCCTGCCGGGGTGGCTGTTTCGCGACCAGGCCTATCTCACCCGGGACCTTGCCGATATGATCCGGATGAAGGAAGCCGGCGGCTATATTTTATACGTGCTTCTGCTCTCGCTGGCCCTGCTGGCGATCTTTGATACGCAGGTGCTGGCCATCTTCCGCCGGCGCAGGGAAATCGGCATGCTGATGGCCCTGGGGATGACCCGCGGCGCGGTGATCCGCCTGTTCACTTTTGAAGGCGCCCTGCACGGCGTTCTTGCCGCTATTGTCGCGGCACTGTATGGAATTCCGCTGTTGAGCCTGCAGGCGGTCCGGGGCATAGCCGTGCCCGCGGCCGTGGACAGTTTCGGTCTCGCCATTGCCGAGCGGGTGTTTCCGGTCTACAGCGCGGGCCTGGTCGCGGGGACCACCCTCATCGTACTCCTGGCCGTAACCATAGTCAGTTTCCTCCCCGCGCGCCGGATCGCCAAACTGAATCCCACCGACGCCATCAGGGGGAAGCTGTCATGATCCGTTTCCTGCTCAAAGGCCTGCTTCGGGACCCTTCCCGCAGCCTCTTTCCGGTATTGATCGTCAGCCTCGGCGTGATGCTGACGGTCTTCCTGCACGCCTGGCTGCAGGGGGCCATGGGCGACATCGTGCGGGCCAATGCCGGCTTCTCCACCGGACATGTGAAGATCATGAGCAGGGCTTACGCGGAAAACAAAGCCCAGATCCCCAACGATCTGGCGCTGCTGGAGGCCACCGAACTGCTGGCCGCCCTGGGCTCGCGCTACCCGGACGTGCTCTGGATCGAACGCATCCGCTTCAGCGGCCTGCTGGACCTGCCGGACGACCGGGGCGAAACCCGGGCGCAGGGACCGGCCGCAGGGCTTGCCGTCGACCTGCTGTCCCCCCATAGTCCCGAGATCGCCGCCCTGAATCTCCACGCGTCGCTTGTGCGCGGGCGCCTGCCCGCCAAGTCCGGCGAAATACTCATCGGCGACGCCTTCGCCGGCAAACTCAACGCGAATCCCGGCGATGCGGTCACCCTGCTCAGTACCAGCATGCACGGTAGCATGAGCCTGCAGAATTTTACCATTGCCGGCACTGTTCGCTTCGGCGTTAGTGCCATGGACAGGGGCGCCGTCCTGGCCGATATTTCCGATATCCGGCACGCCCTGGACATGAACGATGCCGCCGGCGAAATCCTCGGATATTTCCGGGACGGGCATTACCATGATGCCGCGGCCCGTAAAATCGCCCGGGGGTTTAATGAGCGGTTCTCCGACCCCGGCGATGACTATGCGCCCGTAATGTATGCCTTGGGCGACCAGGATGGTCTGGGCGAATATCTGGAGATGGGGAATTATTTCGCTTTCATCGGCTCCGCCATTTTCATCCTGGCCATGTCCATCGTGCTCTGGAACGTGGGATTGATCGGCGGTCTGCGCCGGTACGGTGAAATCGGACTGCGCCTGGCCATCGGTGAAGACAAACGCCATGTGTACGGCTCGGTGATTGTGGAAGCCTTGATTATCGGCGCCGCCGGCTCCGTCATGGGAACGGCCGTCGGCCTTGCAGCGGCCTGGTATCTGCAGGTTCACGGTATTGATATCGGCTCCATGTTAAAAAGCTCCTCCATGATGATGTCGAATATCATCCGCGCCGAAATCACCCCGGCAACCGGTTATATCGGTTTTATACCCGGCCTGTTTTCCACCGTTCTGGGCGCCGCTTTATCCGGCATCGGCATCTACCGGCGCCAAACCGCACAGCTTTTCAGGGAACTTGAAACATGAGACATTACATGGTGATTGCTATTTTACTGTTGAGTGCGGCAGCCCGGGCGGAATACCCGGCCGGCTTCGAGATTCTGAAAAAGATGGATGGAAACATGACCGCGGAAACCCGTGTCTTCACCTCGAAGATGATCGTCCACGGCCGGCGCGACACCCGCACCGTGGAGTCAAGATCGTGGACCCAGGGCGATCGCAGGGCCTATACCGAGTACCTCGCACCACCCCGGGAACAGGGCATCAAAATGTTAAAGCTCGATGACCGGCTCTGGCTCTATTCTCCGGCCGCCGACAGGATCATCCAGATTTCCGGGCATATGCTCCGGCAGTCGGTAATGGGTTCCGACCTCTCCTATGAAGACATGCTGGAGGACCCCCGCCTGTCGGAACTTTATACAGCAGAGGTCATTGCAGCAGAGACGATAGAGCGACGGCCGTGCTGGGTCCTGCAACTTACCGCTGTCAAAGACCTGGCCTACCATTCCCGCAAGCTGTGGGTGGATCAGGAACGCCATATCCCCCTCAGGGAAGAACTTTATGGAAAGAGCGGAAAGCTGCTGAAAAAAATAGATTTAAAGGACTTTACGCAGACAGACGGCCGCTGGTTCCCCCTGCGCATGATTTTCAAGGACGTCCTCAAGGCCGGCGCGGGCACCGAATTTATCATGCAATCAATTGAATTCAACGTCCCCATCCCGGAGCACCTCTTTTCCAAGGCGGCCCTCAGGCGCTGACATCATGCCATTGCCCGGTTATCCGGAACTTAATTTTCCCGGCTTTTTTCCTGAAGAATCGCTTTGACGAGATTGCCGTCGGCTAGTTTGCCGTAGTGCTTCATGATCGTTCCCATGGCCTGCATGGGGTTTTTAAAATTTGAAAAATCGATATTGGCTTTAATCCAGTTTTCAATTTCCGCCTTTTCGGCCATTTTCGGCAGATAGGATTCCAGGATCTCCAGGTAGCGCGAGCTGTCCTTTTTTGTCAGTTCCAGCACGATTTTCTCGGATTTAACCAGGGAGCGGATAACATCCTGGATATCTTCATCGGTGATTTCTTCCGGTTTTTTGGGACGCGTCGTTTTCTTCCCGCTTTCAAGGGTGATGGGAACCGTCACTTTGGGAAACTCCGACATAATCTGGCGGATGGTATTTCTGGCTTCATTATCCTTATGGATCATCGCGGTTTTGAGATCAGCCTTTAGCTTTTCCAGCAGTGACATGTTTTTTTCCTTTTTCGTAATAGTTTAGCTTTTTGAAAAAATACGATGATTTGAGAAACAGCTAAATTGATACCCTTTTTCAATTTCCCGGATTCAATGCCGGGATATGCCCGAAAGCCTCGGCCGGTACGATACTGAAACCGGTCTGGCCGGGGGGCTGCCAGTAAAGTTCCAGCATGGACGTTCCCTTGCGCTGGAAAAACTGCAGAAAAAATGAGCACCAGCCCGCAGCGCCGATTTCAACCGGGGCTTCCCGGGAAAACCGGTCTCCCGCCGAATGCACCAGGGGATCATCAATAATCATTTTCTGGTCTACAAAGATCCGGATGCCGTCGTTGGACTTTGCCTTTAGCAGGTACCGGCCCGGGGAAGGAAAACGGATAAAGCCGTTCATCTGCACCCCGACCCCCCGGCCCAGCCCGCTGTCATAAACCGGTCCATTGCCGAAGCGATGGTTCAGATAAGGAATCGGACTGCCCGGCTTGCCTTCCTTAAAAGCCCTTTCTCCGGTGGGCATCTCGTTGATATGCCGGTAAAACCCCTCTATGTAGAAGACCGCCAGGCCCGGCTTGATGGAAGCGGCCTCAATCGCGGCCCTTTCAGGCCTTGCGACTTTAGCGCTTTTGGCGCAGCCGGCTGTAAAAAACAAGGCCGGTACCAGGCATAACAGCGCGATGCGCCGTCTTTTCATTAACAGGAATTGTTCCATGGGTGTAATTCATCCTTGGATTGTTGCGGGTCTGTTTCGACCGGTTCAGGTTATCCGGACGGTTACGGCATGTTCTTCAACGCCGTTGGCGCCGTAGCCCAGAACATTCCAGGAAGACTGTATGGGCTGTTTGCTGCCGTTGACATCCACGGCTCTTGCCATCAGGGTATGCTCCCCGGGCGCTTTTGCATCCCAGACATATTGCCAATGCCGCCAGGCATACGGCGCCTGCGGTCCGATGAATGTTGCCGGCGCCCAGGTTTGACCACTATCCGTTGAAATATCCACCCGCTCAATGGCGTTTTCGCCGGCATAAGCAGCGCCCAGGATGACAACCGGTCCCGCCGGGAGGGCTTCGTCCTTCTCCGGCTGGGTAATAATGGATTTTATTTTAATGCCCGTAACCACCTGTCCGGTACCGGGATCCTCGCCTTTCTGAAATACCCGGTAGACGTTATCCATGAAAAACCCCTCATGCGGATGCATCAGCAGTGTAATTTTATGCAGCCATTTAACGCAGTTGGCGCCGGTCCAACCCAGCGCCAGCCCCCTCAAGGGAAAACCGTGCTTGAGGGGCAGCGGTTCGCCATTCATTTCATAAGCCAGGATGGTTGAAGACACGGCCTTTTCAAGGGGTATGCTGCGGATAAATTTAATCCCGGCGGAACCCAGTGGTTTGTCAAACCCCTCAAAACAGACATGCCGGGCCGTCTCTTTGACGCCGGCCTTTTCCAGGATGTCCTTTAACCATACCCCGCCCCAGACCGCGTTTCCCACCCCCCCGATGGTCCAGGGATTCCCGCGCGCCTTTTCCTTCAAGAGCGACCGGCTGTTGCCGGAACATTCCAGCGTATCGGCGACAATGGCTTTCGGCATCCTTAAAATCTGATCAAATTTGAACCGGGTTTCCTGAAACACTTCGCCTGCGACCGTCATTTCCCAATCAGAGAGTGGAATCGGCGCATCCATGATCTCGCTCTGATTGCGATCAAAGAAAACGGAATTGGCCGTGATCCAGGACCGCAGAAAACCATTCGGGGTCTCTGCATTGAGGGGTTTTTCGCTCATGATGCGCATTTTTTCTTTCATAGCGTCCTCCCTGCTTAGCCCTGCCGCCGGAAAACCGGCCGGACCGGATGCGAAACCGGCGTGTCCGTGCTAACTATGAAACTGACTATGAAACTAAATATTTGCAGCTTTCCTGTCAAGTGATTTCAGCGCCATACCCGCAGATGGGGTTTTGAAATGGCTTCTAAAGAATCTTGACACCTGCCCGCGGGTGCTTTAAAAAAACATACGGCCCGGATTACTTTAATTGAACGCAACGGCATGCGGCTGGCGGCAACACCTGCACCAACCGCCGCTGCCCGACTGCATCGGTCTTTGATCATCCCATATGGCAATTTACTCGATCGTATTCTTTCTGATCATCAGTCAAATCGGAATGAAAGCCAGCCGCGTTCTGGTGACTTTATACGCCATCGAACTCGGGGCCGACAGCTTTATCGTCGGCATCCTCATTTCACTTTACGGCTTTTTCCCCCTGTTTCTGGCGGTATCTGCCGGCAAAACATCGGACCGTTTCGGGTTCCGCTATCCGATATTCTGGGGCCAGGCCGGAGTCGCCCTGGGCTTACTCATTCCCTGCCTTTTCCCCGGCATCCCATCCCTTTTCATTTCCGCGTCCATTATCGGCGCCGCTTTTATTTTCTGCCAGATTTCTTTCCATAATCTGATCGGGTCCCTGGGCACTGCCGGGGAGCGCACTCGCAACTACAGCATCATGAGCCTGGGGGCATCGACATCCGGCTTTATCGCTCCCCTGATCGCCGGTTTTTCCATCGATCATTTCGGCCATACAGCGACGTATCTTTACCTCTTCATCTTCACCCTGGCTGCAGGTTTGTCGATTTTAACCTGTTTTAAGGATGTTGCCCCGAGATCCCCGCAAGCTGAAAAACACGTAAAAAAAAATACGGCGGACCTCCTGAAAAACAAGCCCCTGCGGCAGATACTGATAACCAGCGGAATCGTCATTGCCGGGGTTGATCTCTTTGCATTTTATTTTCCCATTTACGGGCACAGCATCGGTTTCTCCGCTTCGCTGATCGGGATCATCTTGAGCCTGTATGCGGCTGCCGCCTTTGTCATCCGCGTCATTATGCCCGCTATCGTCAAAAAATATCATGAGGAAACCGTGCTGACCGCCTCCCTGATGTTGTCGGGGACGACCTTCCTGTTATTTCCGTTATTTAAAAATGCGGCGGCCCTGTCCCTGACCGCCTTTATCCTGGGACTGGGATTGGGGTGCGGGCAGCCCCTGGCAATCATGCTGACCTATAACCGCGCCCCGGCCGGCCGTTCAGGGGAGGCCCTGGGCATGCGCATAACCGTCAACAAGTTTATCCAGATTTCGGTCCCGATCATTTTCGGTTCCATCGGCAACATCTTCGGTCTGTATCCGGTGTTCTGGACCAACGCAGTTCTGCTGATGGGAAGCGGATACATCGGGCAACAATCCCAAAAAAAAGAAAGCAAGGCGACACCCTGAAGTTGCCTTGCTTTCCTGGTTTCAATACCGTCTGGAAAAAATTACGAATGAAATGATAAACCGGTGCCGAACACCGGCTAAAAACCATTACATCCCATAGGCTTCCTTGAGTTTGGCCACGATGGCCGGAGACAGCTCAAAATGACCCTTGGCCCAGTCCTCGACCTCTTTATAATCCACGAAATCCATCGGCTTGTCGCCCTTTGCGGCAATGGCGATCGCTTCCGGATCTTTACATGCTTTTTCAAAGGCCTCCCGCAATATTTTCAGGCGGTCTTCAGGAATCCCCGGAGGACCGGCAAACGGCCGGCCCACCAACTGGAGGCCGCGCAGCAGTCTGACCACCGGCTTTTGGCTGTCTTTCGTCAGAACTTCTTCAATAAAGGGAACATCTTTTAAGATCTCAGGTTTTTGCCTCCCGACCAGCAATACCGCCCGGCCGTCTCCGCTGGTGAACAGTCCCAGGCGGCTGGAAACCGAACCCCAGATGCCGTCGGCTTCGCCACGGATCAGCGCCATTTCCATTTCAGCCCCGGAATAACCGGTTGATATCGAATAATTGTTCTGCTCCAGGGCCTGATACATCATCAGCGGATTCACATAGGAAACCGCACCCAGTCCCTCGGCAGCCAGGCGGATCTTATCGGCCTTGAGAACCTCATCGATGTTTTTGAACATCTTCGGGTTGACGATGTAGGCATACAATTCGCTGCAGGGCGACCCCAACCAGGTCATCTTGTTGAAATCGAATTGAACCCCTTTGGCGCCCACCACCTGGGTCATCCCCAGGGCGCGGTTAAAGGTGCCGAGGGTCAACCCATTGGGCTTGGCCTTGTATACGGTATTGACTCCGATGATATGACCGCCGCCCGGCATGTTTTTAACAATAAACGTGCTCCCCGGCAGGTGCTTCTGCATGAATTGAGCTATCAGGCGGCCGTACCAGTCGTAACCGCCCCCCGGTTTGGTGCTGACGATTATGGTAATGACCTTTCCGTCATAAAAAGGTTTGGCGTAGCCCGCGGCCGCAACAGCCAGTGTCATTGTCAGAGCCAGTGAAACAATCAGTGCCAGTCTCCTCATAGTCCCCCCCTAATTAATCGTTTAACGTATTATATTTAAAAGGCCCTGCCGTCTCATCAGGCGGCATGCCTGAACCGGCGACTCAAACCGTGCATGCATGATTCGGATTTAGAGATGGTAACGGAGAAATCGGAAAAGTTGTCTTGTATTTTAGCTATAATATATCTATAAAAGAAACGGTCCGTCAACAAAAAAAATTACTGTTGATGTTCTCGATTTTTTTTTGTTAAAGCCAGAACCGGCGGTTGGCCGCGTATGCGTAAGGCGGTTTTACCATTGAACCATGCAATTTAAAAATCCGGACAAGGAGCGACCCATGATGTACATCGGTAATTTTCTACACCAGACCAACCAGGAGGAAGCCTCGGAGGCGGAGCGGCGGCACGGCGAATTCAACCTGATTGTTCAGGCCGAATCCCGGGAGGCCGCTGTTCGACTGTTCAAAGAGCGCATTCAACGGCAAAGGGAAACCAGCGGTTTCTTTGAGGGCGACTGTTCCATTTTTTTCGTTGAACTCCTTGAATTTGAAAAAATACCCGTAACGGAGGCAATGATCCTAAATTTCAAATCCATCGCCGGCGATCCCCTGATGCCCTTTATCGCCTGCTCGATCCCCAGCGGAGAATCCGATGCCTGCAGCATTTTCGACTGGAACAACAATGGGCTTGAAGTCGACGGTAAAAACAACAAGCTGTTTCTGACTTTCAAAAAATCATGCTGACGGCATTGCATTGTTCCGGCCGAAGACGCTGCCGCCTGCAAACCCATCAGGGATTGACCGCTTGCAGCCGTCGGGAATAATTTCGTTGAACAGAATGGATCGGGCCATCTAAATGATCAGACTCGGATATGCCTGCAGCAACACGCAGCTGCCTTCCGCCGCCGGAACCTGTCGCTTAAAAAATGCAACTGAGGAAGCCATCCTGAACCTCTCCCGCCGGAACCTGAGCGCTCTCAAACAGATTTTACTCTGGAACCGGCAAAACGGGATCGGGCTGTATCGGATCTCCTCGGAAACCATTCCTTTCGGCTCCCACCCGGTCAACCGATTGCCCTGGCGGCGATTGTTGAAACCCGAATTTTCCGAACTGGGCCGCCTGATCCGGAAATTCAAACTGCGGGTATCCATGCATCCGGGGCAATATACCGTGCTCAATTCGATCCGCGAAACGGTCGTGGCCGCAAGTATCGCCGAACTGGAATATCATGCCGAATTGCTGGATGCACTATCCCCGGATGCGGCGCATAAAATTATTCTGCACCTGGGGGGTGCTTATGGCGACAAAAAAAGCGCAACGGAACGATTCATCCGGAATTTTGAAAAGCTGTCCCCATCGGCCAAAAAACGGCTGGTCATTGAAAATGATGAAAAAAATTATACGGTCGCGGATGCCTTAAGCGCAGCAAGGGAAATCCGGGTTCCGGTGGTACTGGACGTATTCCACCACCGCTGCAACCCCTCCCTTCAAAAACAGGGCCTCCTCCGGATATTGGAATTAGTCGCCACAACCTGGCAGCCCCAGGATGGTCCCCAGAAGATTCATTATTCCGACCAGAAAAAGGGAGGCCCGCCGGGGAGCCATTCCGATAGCATCGACGCGGCCGGGTTTAAACGATTTTACCGGTGCATCCGTCATCTCCCCTTGGACATCATGCTGGAGGTCAAGGACAAGGAACAATCCGTCCTGAAACTATACCGTCGCATTCCCACGCTGGATCTCAAAAATAATCAGCAGCATAAGTTCCAGGCGTTCTGCCGGACCCCTTGAACCCTTTTCTACTGTCAGCCAACCTGAGCATCATTCGGATATCACAATTTCTCCTCAACCGACTTTATTTTGCCGTTCAGCCGATTGCCGGGGCCGTTGCGGTAATCGACCCTTAAATTCAGGCTGATCCGCCCGCAGTCTTTTTGCAAATCCGCAAAACAGTTATGGACGACGGCCATGGCTTCGTCCCATTCCCCTTCGATGCTCGTGCTCATGGCCCCGAACCGATAAGGCAGCCCGCTTTCCCTGACGATTTTAACCGCCCTGGCGACATAAGGGCTCAGGCTGACCCCCTTGTCCAGGGGAAAGATTGAAAATTCAATGATCACACTCATTTTTTTCTCCTCCTGAAATGCCGGTTCGCAGGATTGACAACCTGCCGTGAATTCAATATAACAAAAACATTAAAAAAAACAATTAAGACAAAACCACCTTCCAAAATTTTTAACGTTTTTTTTAACAAACTCTTTTTTTGGGGGGACCGGAAACAGCTTCCTGCGATGAAACGAAGAACTTTCCTGAAATTAGCCGGGTTGGGCGGCATATCGATGGCGGCCGGCTGTTCTTCCGAGCCTGAAAAATCGCTCTATGCCCCGGTTAAGGACTTGGACGACCGGGTTGCCGGAAAACCGGCCTGGTATGCGTCCACCTGCCGGGAGTGTCCGGCCGGCTGCGGCATTCTTGCCAAAAACAGAGAGGGACGCATCGTCAAGATCGAAGGCAACCCGCACCATCCCATCAATCATGGCCGGCTCTGCCTGCGGGGCCAAGCGGCCCTGCAGGGAATCTACAACCCCGACCGGATCAAAACCCCGCTGCTGAAAGTAAACACCGAATGGCGCCCCCTTACATTTGCAGATGCCCGCAGATTATTAAAGCAAAAGGCCGAAGCCGCCGCCCGCAAAGGCCGGAACAGAATCGGCATGCTTACCGAAGCGACGGGAGAAAGCCTTCTGGCGCTTTTTACAAAGACCCTCAACAAGTGGGATTCCCCGCCCCCGCTGGTATTTGAGCCCTTTTCCTATGACTCTCTGAAAACTGCAAATCGCCTTGTTTTCGGAGTTGAGGGACTGGCTTCATACCGGATGGAGCGGGCCGATTTCCTCCTTTCCTTCGGCGCCGATTTTCTGGAAACCTGGCTTTCGCCGGTGGAATACGGCGCCAAATTCAAACAAATGCATGCCATTAAATCCGGCCGCAAAAACAGTTTCTATCATGTCGGCCCGTACCAATCCCTTACCGGCGCTAATGCCGATGTGTGGCTACCCTGCAACCCCGGCAGCGAAGCCGCCCTGGCCCTGAGCCTGGTGAATGAGAGCATGATGCGGGGCAAGGGCCGGAAACTTCCCGAAGATGTCCGTAAAGCCGTCAGAAGGACGGCATTGCCTTTTACCAAGGAAAAGGCAATCCGGCTTGCCGGCATACCGCCGGAGCCCTACTTGGGCCTGCTCAATCATTTGATAAAAGCGCACCGGCCCCTGATACTCGGCAGCGGCTGCGGGTCGGCTGCAAAAAACGGCCTGGCTGCCGACATGGCGGCAAACCTGCTGAACCTGGTCCTTAGCCCCGACCTGGAACTCCTTGATTTTAATAACCGCCACACGATTGAAACCGCAGCCGGCCGGGAAGCGGTCGTACGGTTTTTCAATGCCATGGCTGCCGGGGAGGCCGATCTTCTCCTCTTAAACAATGTAAACCCGGTATTCTCCCTGCCGCCCCAAAACCCCGTCGCCGCCGTATTTCAAAACGATTCCCCTTTTACGGTAAGTTTTTCCAGTTTTATGGATGAAACCACGCAACTGGCCGACCTGGTCCTGCCGGTCCGTCTTCCCCTCGAAACCTGGGATGAATACTCCGGAAAGTTGGGCGTCATTTCCACGCTTCAACCGGCCATGGGAAAGCTGACGGAGGCGCCTCACATCGGAGACGTTTTTTTGGATCTTGCTTTTTCAGAAGATGACCGGACCCTGCCTGAAGGGGGGTATAATGGATACCTTTACAATCGGTTTTTAGAAAAAAAACTTGCTGAAAACCGGAACGACTGGGTCCAGGCATTACAGGCCGGGGGCCGTTTCGATCCGCCTTCCTGGAGGGAACATGATCGACCGAAACCCGGAAAACCGCAGATTGAAGATTTTATGGATCTGTCGCCTGTCCCTGAAACGGAGCTCACGTTTATCGCCGCACCTTCCCTGCGGTTTTTTGACGGCAGAGGCGCCAATAAACCCTGGCTCTGTGAAATTCCGGACCCCCTGACCCAGGTCGCCTGGCAGACGCCGGTATGTATGCACCCGGAAACCATCAGGCAGCTCGGGCTCAAACAGGAAGATGTTGTCCACATTCAAAGCCGCTGGGGATCGCTGGAAGCGCCGGTCTATGAATCCCACAGCGTCAAACCCGGCGTGCTGGTAATGGAAATCGGTCAGGGACATGCAGGCTTCGGCCGTTATGCCGAAAGCACCGGACTGAATCCCTTACGGATTCTCCCAGCCGATCCGAATCCCCTTACCGGCGGGCCGATCCTGGCAGCTTCACCGGTAACCCTGAAAAAAACCGGGCGCACCCTGGTGCTGGCCCATCTGGACGGCAGCCGCTTTCAGCACGGCCGCCGGCTTGCCCGGGCGATTCCGCTGAAAGAATTGACGGCCGGATCCCTTCTCAAAGAGCCGGGGGTAACCCTGGAAGATTTTCCCCTGACCCTCCCGCTTCCCGAAGGGTATGACCCCAAGCGCGATCTGTATCCCCCCCATGACCATGACGCCTACCGCTGGTCCATGGTGGTGGACCTTGACAAATGCATCGGCTGCAGCGCCTGCGCGGCCGCCTGTTATGCCGAAAACAACATCGGCATTGCGGGGCTGGAACAGGTTCTCAAGGGGCGTGAAATGTCCTGGCTGCGGGTGGAGCGTTATGTCGACAGCCACCGGCCCGAAAAGATCCTCTTTCTGCCCATGCTCTGCCAGCATTGCGACAATGCACCCTGCGAAGCAGTCTGTCCGGTCTACGCTCCGCACCATTCCAAAGAGGGCCTCAACAACCAGGTTTACAACCGCTGCATCGGCACCCGTTTCTGCTCGCAAAACTGTCCCTATAAGGTCCGGAGATTCAACTGGTTTACCTGGGAATTTCCGGCGCCGCTCAATCTCCAGTTAAACCCCGATGTCACGGTGCGCAGCAAGGGAGTTATGGAAAAGTGTTCTTTCTGTATCCAGAGAATCAAATTCGCCCATGGCGTCGCCAAAGACGAAAACCGCATGATCCGCGACGGCGAAGTCCAACCGGCCTGCCTGCAGGCCTGCCCCACCGGAGCGCTGACATTCGGCAATCTGATGGATCCCGACAGCCGGGTGCGGCGGCTGGCGGCCGATCCCCGGGCCTATCAGGTGCTGGGGTATTTAAACACCAAACCGGCAGTGATTTATTTAAAGAAAGTTTTGCCGGAGATTTAAAAATAATTATGAACGACAGCCTTTCCCCTGGACTGACATACGCCCAAATCGACCGGACGGTGCTGGACACCCTCCGCCCGGCGGCACGCCCTTACTGGATCACCATCACCCTGCTCTTTCTGGGTGTTCTACTGGGCGCTGCCTGCTGGCTGTACCAGATATTTACGGGCATCGGCGTGGGCGGGCAGAACAACCCGGTGGCCTGGGGAACCTATCTGGTCAATTTTGTCTTCTGGGTCGGAATTGCCCATTCCGGAACTCTGATTTCGGCCATCCTGCATCTTTTCCGGGCCGGCTGGCGCAATCCCATCGCCCGGGCCGCTGAAACCATGACGGTCTTTGCGGTTTGCACGGCCGGACTGTTTCCCTTCATTCATCTGGGACGCGTCTGGGTGGTTTATTACATGCTCCCTTATCCCAACCAGCGCGATCTCTGGCCGAATTTTCTATCTCCCCTGATGTACGACGTCATCGCCATCAGTACCTACCTCATCGTCAGTTCCCTGTTCTGGTACACCGGCATGCTCCCCGACCTGGCCACGGTCCGGGACCGCGCCGCAGGATTCCGTAAAAAGATATTTACGCTGCTCTCCCTGGGGTGGACCGGCGAACACGAACAGTGGCGGCATTTTTCACGCATCTATCTCTTTTTTGCCGCCCTGGCCACCCCCCTGGTGATTTCAGTCCACAGTGTGGTCTCCTGGGACTTTGCCCTAGGGGTCGTTCCCGGCTGGCACACCACCATTTTTGCACCCTACTTTGTGGCCGGCGCCATTCATTCGGGCCTGGCGATGGTGCTGACCCTTATGATTCCCCTGCGAAGGATATTCCATTACGAAAAAATCATCACCCTTGCAGTCCTTGAAAATGTCGCCAAGACCATAGTCCTTACCGGCCTCATTGTCGCATTTGCCTACGGCACCGAGTATTTCATGGCCTGGTACAGTCACAACATCATCGAACTGGAGACCTTCCGCTGGCGCGCCGCCGGCGATTACCGTCTCCAGTTCTGGATCATGGTGATCTGCAATACCGTCATCCCGCTGCTGTTCTGCTTTAAAAAAATTCGCAGCGCGATCCCATGGCTTTTCGGCATCTCCCTTGTCGTCAATGTCGGCATGTGGTTTGAACGCTTCGTCATCATCATCGGCAGCGTTGCCCACGATTTTGTTCCGCACGCCTGGGGATTGTATGCGCCGACGGCCGTTGAATTCGGAATCATGCTGGGGAGCTTCTGCCTGTTCTTTTTTCTTTTCGTACTCTTTGTCAAACACCTGCCGTCGGTATCCATGACGGAAATAAAAGAAACCGTTATCACGGGAGAAGACCATGCCGGCTGAACATCATGTCATCGGACTTTTTACGGATGAAAGCCGGGCGGCGGCGGCGGCGGCCCGATTGCGCGAATCGCCCTGGCGGCTTCGGAAGGTATTCAGCCCGATCCCGGGTCGCCGGCTGGCAGACGCCCTTCAGCTGAAAAAAAGCCCGGTCGGTTACTTTACCCTGTGCGGCGGCATTATCGGGTTTATCTGCGGAATTGCCCTGGCGATATATTCGGCCGCCCCCTGGGGTCTGATCGTCGGCGGCAAGCCGCTCGTGGCCCCGATTCCCTATTTCATCGTGGGGTTTGAATGCACCATCCTGTTTGCCGTCATGGGCAACGTGATCGGGATGCTGGCGCTGACCGGCCTGCCGCGCTACGACAATCTGCGGTATTATGATCCGCGCTGCTCCGGCTCCCATTTCGGCATCCTGGCTTCCTGCCGGCCGGAGGGACTTGAAGGGCTGACCGGGTTTTTTAAAGAAGAAGGGGCCGTGGTGCAGGTGTTCGATCAGTAGCAGCAAATCAGGGATCAGGGGGCAGGGATCGGGGATTTTAACAAGCGGCTTTTCCGGCCCTGATCCCTGGCACCTGAAACCTGACCCCTAAGACATCATTATGACTAAAAACCATACAAACATATCGAAAATGAACACGAAAAGGCTGTTCATCATCTCCGCGATCCTTATCGGAATCGGTCTATTTGCCTTTTTCTACGGATTACTGGGGCAAAACCCCCAAAGGGCCTGGCAGGCCTATCTGATCAATTTCCTGATGTGGTCCGGCATCGCCCAGGGCGCGCTCCTTTTTTCAACCATCATGCACACCACCCGGGCGCGCTGGAGCGGGGCGATGTCCCGGGCGGCCGAATCCTTCAGCGCCTTTTTCCCGATCTCTTTTATTCTTTTCCTGCTGCTCTTTCTGGGAAAAGACCACCTCTTTCCCTGGCTGCACCTGGATCTGCACGGCAAGGAAGTCTGGCTCAATCTGCCGCTGCTGTTTGCCCGCGATCTCCTGGGCCTTGTCATTCTCTACGGGTTCGGATTCGCTTATCTCTATTACGCCCTTGGCGCCAGGATCGGAAAGCTGCCGCCGCAGGGGAAAATTCACGCCCTACTTCACAGGCACTGGATCGGGGTCGATCCCGGGCGCTGCCGCAGCCGGCAGTCGACCTTCAGCATTCTTTATATGCTGGCGTTTGCCCTGGTCCTGTCCCTGATCGGCTACGACCTGGTCATGAGCATGGACCCGCACTGGTACTCCACCCTCTTCGGCGCGTACACATTTGTTAAGGCCTTTTACATCGGGCTGGGGGGCCTGATCATTCTTGCCTGGCTCCTGTATCTGAAAGCCGACAACCGCTTCGGCCTGGTGCCCTCCGATTTTCATGACGTCGGCAAACTCTTTTTCGCCTTCTGCCTGGTGTGGGCCGATTTCTTTTATGTTCAGCTGGTGGTGATCTGGTACGGCAACATCCCGGAGCTGACCGGCTATATCATTGAGCGTACGGCAACCCCGCCCTGGAACACCCTGGCCTGGATCGTATTCAGCGTGTGTTTCATCCTTCCGTTTCTGATACTCCTCAACAAAAAGGTTAAAACCATGCCTCGGGTCATGATACCGCTTTGCAGCATCGTGATTGCGGGAATATGGCTGGAGCATCTGCTGCTGCTGGGCCCGGAGTTAAGTCCCGATGCGGCCGCCCTGCCGCTGAACCTGGCGGACGGGCTGATCAGCCTTGGCTTTTCAGGTCTGCTGCTGGCCGCCGTTGCTTTTTTTCTGAACCTGTTTCCGGCGCCGGGCCGGGTCGAACCGCGCGGGGTGATGGGATGAATGCCGCAATCGCCATTACCCTCCTGGCCCTGCCGGGAATTGTCATTTTGCTGAAGAAAGGCAAGTTGACGAAGCTGCTGGCTGCTATCGACGGTTTTTTCAGAACACCGCATTCCAACCGGCGGGTGGTTTCCGCCATCGGGTTGTGTCTCCTGTTCGCGGCCCTGTTCTTATACTGGTTCTACCGGCCCCCCGGCTGGGACATCGGTCCGGCACAGCCCATTGCCTTCAGCCACCGGCTGCATGTCGGCATTAAACAGATCCAGTGCCAATTCTGTCATCCCTACGCAGACCGTTCCCTTCACCCGGGGATTCCGCCGGTTGAAAAATGCCTGTACTGCCACAACCATATCATTGCCGGTCATCCTGAAATTTTAAAGGAACACGCTTATTTCAAGGCCGGCACGCCGTTGCCGTGGCGCAAGGTTAATTACCTGGCCGAACACGTATTGTTCAACCACGAACGTCATATTAAAAAGGAAATCGAGTGCCGGCAGTGCCACGGCCCGGTTGAAGCCATGGACCGCCTCAAGGGGGAGTATTTCCGAATGGAGTTTTGCATCACCTGCCACCGCCAGAAAAATGCAAACCTCGACTGCTGGCTGGCATGCCACAGCTAAAGGAGAATCGGTTGACGGAAGCATCAACATCATCACCGCCGCAGCAATATTCGACCGCCAGGGGGTTTTGCCTGACGTCGGTCCTCTGGATGACCATTGCGACCTTTGCAGGGCTCCTGGGGGCGACCGAACTGATTGCGCCGGACCTCACCGGCGACATCGGCTGGCTCGTGTTCGGCCGGATCCGGCCGATTCATATCAATTTGATCCTTTTCGGCTTTGTGACCCCGGGGCTTCTATCCGCGGCTTTTTATTACTTTCCACGCCTGCTGCGCACCGAACTTTTCAGCGAAAAACTCGGCGTCATCACGGTAATCGTCTGGAACGTCGCCCTGGCGGCCGCTGTCATCAGCTTGGGACTGGGATACACCCAGGGCCGCGAATACGCTGAAATGGTTTGGCCCATCGACATCCTGGTCATTGCCGCTTTTACGCTGGTGTTCATCAACCTGACGATGACGGTGAAAAGGCGCCGCGAGCCGACCCTTTACGTATCGGTCTGGTATGTCCTGGCGGCCGTCGCCCTTAGCGCCGCAACCTATGCCCTCGGCAACGTGATCTGGCGGCCGGACAGCGGTGCGCTGGCGGGAATTCCGGATGCCATCATTCTCTGGTTTTACGGACATAACGTGTTCGGACTGCTGCTGACGCCGCTGGCTATCGGCGTGACTTACTACGTGATTCCCCGGGCCTGCCGCGCCCCGCTTTACAGCCATACCCTTTCGCTGCTGGGCTTCTGGTCCCTGATCGTGGTCTATACCCATATCGGAACGCACCATCTCCTGCAGGTGCCGGTTCCCACCTGGCTCAAGGTCATTGCCATCGTGGACAGCATCGCCATGGTCATCCCGGTCATGGCTTTTCTCCTCAATGTCTGGTTCACGGCCCGAGGCCGGCTGGGAGAAATCCATGCCGACATCGGCGCCAAATTCGTTTTTACCGGAACCATCATGTATTTTTTTGTAAGCATTCAGGGATCCATGATGTCCCTGCCCCAGGTGCAGCGGGTCACGCACTTCAACAACTGGGTGGTAGGGCACGCCCATATCGGCGTTTTAGGCTTTGCCGGAATGATCGCCCTGGGCGGGCTTTACTATATCCTGCCGAAGATAACGAACCGTCCGCTATACAGCCGCTTTCTGGCGGACCTGCAGTACTGGCTGATTTTAATCGGGGTGGTGGGATTCACGGTGGTTTTAACCGTCGCCGGGCTTATCCAGGGATCGGCCTGGCTCAACGGCGAAACGGTTTACCGGCTTCTGGCCGAAATCCATGTCTATTATGTTGTCAGGGCCTCACTGGGAATGATGATATTCACCGGCGCCTTGATCGGCCTGTATAACATCCTCCAAACCCTGTACGGCAAACCCGGAGAAGCGCCATGAAGATGACCCTGAAAGCCGTAATCCTGGGGAGCCTGCTGATTCTGGCCGCCGTCATATTTGTGGTTGTTTTTATCCCCTACGCCCACCGTGATGAAACCCCTTCGGAAATTTTCCGGACACGGGTTGAGGAAGAGTCCGCCGGACGCGCCATCTATATCGCCAACGGCTGCGTGTACTGCCACAGCCAGTCCATCCGTTCGATTGACTGGGGGCTGGGGGCGGAACGGATTGCCCAGGCCGGTGATTATGTGGCAGACTATCCCATCCTGCTGGGATCCCAGCGGACCGGTCCGGACCTTTCCCAGGAAGGCGGGGAGCACCCCGACGACTGGCATGTCGCCCATTTCATCAATCCGCGCTATACTCGGCCGAATTCAATCATGCCGGCGTTTAACTTTCTCGGCCGGAAGAAAATAGACACCCTTACCCGCTATGTTCAGAGTCTCGGGTTGTTGCAGGCGGACCGGCGCATGGAGCGCCAGCAATTATGGAAAAAGGAGGCCGTGCGGGCCTATGAGGCCGGACCCGAGGCCAATATCCGCTGGCTGCACGATCTGGTCCCCCGGGGGTGGCGGGAGATTCCCAATCCCTACCCCGCCACCGCCGCCGGGATTGCCCGGGGCCATAAAATTTATCAGGATTTCTGCCTGGGGTGCCACGGTCCGGTGGGAGACGGCATGGGCCCGGCCCAGCCCTGGATCTATCCCCCCCCACTTAATTTTACGCTGCTGAAAGGACGGGACATATCCGGCGGCATTCTTTACTACCAGATAATGAACGGAATTACCGGCACGGCCATGCCGTATTTCAAGCGGGAACTGGAGTCTGAAAAAATATGGGATGTCGGCAATTATGTGGCCGTTTATTTTATCAATGAAAGTGATGCCGATACGGAACCGAAGGGGATAGATGCGGCTTATGAGCCGTAATCTGGTGAATAGGCTCAAGACTGAAGGCTTTTAGACTCGTCTCTGCAGGACTTAACCTTCAGCCTTCAGTCTTCAGCCTAACCACCTGCATTGTTTGAAATAAGGCAGGTGACAAGTTCGCTTTGATGATTAATGTAAATTAAACCGGGAACATTAAGCGTGTATTTTCCCTATTTCATCACCTATATTTCCGTAGGCTTTATCATCAGCCTGGCTTTATTTTTATGGGCGCTTAAGAATAACCAGTTCAGGGACCAGCACCGGGCAAGATTTCTGCCGCTGGAAAATGACAAGGCAACCGAGGCCGCCCCTGTTACCGGAATCAGCCGCTATGAAATTTACGGACTGCTGCTACTGGCCTGCGCCGGGCTTCTGGCCAGTGCCGCCGTCCTTGTTTTTGCGCTGCTGTCCGGCGGGGCGCCCTGACAACCGTGCGAGGAGAAACATATGCGATTCTTTGCCCTGCTTAATTTCCAGCATGTTATTCTGTATATATTTCCGGCCCTGATTTTCATCGTAATTTTCGGGCTGGCACTGGCAGGATCTTACATTAAACGTGCCGACTCCGCCGAAAGATTGATTGCCGTCCGGCGTCGTTACCCGGACGGCATTGAGAGTAAAAATGCGCCCTTTCCGGTGGCCCTCACGCTGATTATTGCCGGCACGGTCGTCTGGGGGGTGGGATACATATGGTTCACCGCCCTGCAGGGAGTTAAAATATGAAAACCGGATCAAGTGAGCTTTCTGCTGCAAGAACCTGGATGCTGGTTTTTCTGCTGGCGCTGTTTGTCCTGGCAAAAGGGTTTTTTGCTTTTTCCGAAGTGGGCGACAGGGGTCAGCCGACCTGGGATTATCGGCCGGTGCCGGACATTCCCGGAGAGTCGCCTTATGCCGTTTACGATGTCATGCCCTTTCCGCAGCATGTCAGGGGCGCAGCGGGGGAATAAATGAAAAAGATTATCGCAGCCGCAGCCGGATTGCTGGTCTTCATCCTCGGGGGGTACCATCTCCTCGTGAAGATAGACAACGATTCCCCCTACGGCCGGATGCGGGAAACGCCCGCGGTTCGGCCCCATGAAGAACCGCCGCTTTTGATGGAAGACGGCATCGTTCCGGTGACCGGCGGTGAAGCCGTTTTCAGATCGACACCCGCCGGGGAGCTCTCCACACCGTTTGAAGCGACAGCGGCTGTCGTCAAGCAGGGCGAAACGCTTTTTTTCACTTTCTGTGCCCCGTGCCACGGCAAAAGCCACGACGGCAACGGGACGGTGGGCCAGAGTTTTGCGCCCCCCCCGGAAGATCTGCGCAGCGTCCGGGTCCAGTCGCTTTCCGACGACGTCCTGTTCCGGGAAATCAGTTACGGCATCCCCCAGGGGAGACAACCCCCCCTGGCTGCCACCATAGCGGAATCGGACCGCTGGCGAATCATTGCCTATCTGAAATCCCTGGGAATCCGCAACTGATATGGAAAACCCGGACGAACGCCCCGGCAAGCTCTGCGATCTCTGCGGCCTCCCCCTGCGCCGCGCCGTGGTTGCGGATGAGATATCCCCAAAAACCTACCGGTTCTGCTGCCCGGGCTGCCGCCAGGTCTTTAACCTGCTGCTGGCATCCGGCGCTTCAACCGATCCGGCAGCGTTCAGAGAAACCGAACTATTTCAAAAATGCCGGGAAATCGGCATTATTCCCCGTTCTGAAAACGATCTTATCAGCCGGGAAAAATCCCTTCACCCTGATGAAAGCGCCGGCCCCTGCGCCGGCGCCCCGCCTGTCCCGAAACCGTCGGACGGATCCCAAACGACTTTGGATTTAACCCTTAAAGTCGACAACATGTGGTGCCCGGCCTGCGCCTGGGTAATCGAAGCCTATTTAAGGAAAACCGCCGGCATCATTTCCGCCGACTGCAATTTTTCAACCGATTATCTGCGCTGTGAATATGATCCGGTCGCAACCACTCCGGATGCGATCATGCACACCCTTCAGTCCCTGGGATACCGGCCGCTTCTCCCGGGTGAAAAAGATTCATCCGGGCGACGACGGGATTTTATCCGTTTCGGGGTGTCCGCTTTTCTGACCGCCAATGTCATGATGCTCTCCTTTGCGCTCTATTCCGGGTTTTTCAGCGAGCTTTCGGCTGAAACCATCCGCAACCTTTCCTGGCCGATCTTTATAATGACGACGACCGTCCTGAGTTACGGCGGCTACCCCCTCTACCGCAAGGCTTTTGCCGGTTTTTTTTCGGCGGCATTCGGCATGGAAACTCTTGTCAGCATCGGCTCGGCCAGCGCATTTTTGTTCAGCGTTGTCAACATGGGCAGCGGCAGCATTCACCTCTACTTTGATACCGCCTGCATGCTCGTCACCCTGGTTCTACTGGGAAAGCTGCTGGAAAAAAACGCCAAATTCAAAGTCCGGACGGATATTGAAAAATTTTTTGCGCTGAGACCCGCCAAGGTCCGGATCTGCCTCGAGCACTTTCCCGACGGTCGCTACGTCAACGCCGCCCAGTTGCAGGTGGGAGACCAGTTCATCGCAGCCGAAAATGAAACCATTGCCGCCGACGGCCGGGTGCTCCAGGGAGAAGCTCTCGTGGATGCATCGGCTCTCAGCGGTGAAGCATTCCCGCTGAAAGCAAAAGCGGGCGACCGTGTACGCTGCGGAGCCACGGTCATCAGCGGCCGGATCAGAATAAAAGCCGAAGCGGTGGGCGACGATTCCACGGTCGGACAGATGATTCAGGTAATGGAGCGGGCCCTGGGGAATAAAACGCCACTTGAAGGAAAAACGGACCGCCTGCTGCGCGGTTTTATCCCCGCCATACTCCTGCTGGCGACCGCCAGCGGCGCGGGCTGCCTGCTTTACGGCCTTTCGTTTGAAGCTGCCTTTGTCCGAACGATCACCGTCCTGGTAATCGCCTGCCCCTGTTCCCTCGGCATCGCCATTCCCCTCGCCCGGGTGGGCGGAATTTCCCTGGCCGGAAAAAGCGGCATCCTCGTCCGCAACTTCAGCGGCATTGAAAAAAGCGGATCCATTACTGCCGTTGTATTTGATAAAACCGGCACCCTCACCCAGGGCTGCTGGGAACTGCAGGATATGATCATTTTTAAACCGTTTACGGCCGAACAGGTGTTGGCCTGGGCTGCCGCTCTGGAAAAAGATTCGAACCATGCTATCGCTGCGGCCATCCGGCGGCATGCCCGGAAAAACAAGGTCAGGCCCGACGAGATGGAACGGATCGTCTTTTCAGAAAACGGAATTTCCGGCTGGAGCCATAACGGCAAAATTAAAATCGGATCAAAGGATTTTCTTCCGGAAGAATGGATATCTTCCACTAACGATCGACGACAGGGACTCGATTCAGACGGCGGCATCGATTCGTGCGTTTACATGGGATGCGACGGCAGGCTCTGCGCCGTCTTTGTCTTCGGCGACAAAATTAAACCGGGAGCGGCCGAAGCCGTCACCCAGTTGCACCGCAGGGGGTATCGAACCTGTTTGGTATCCGGAGACGGCAACGAAACCACCCGGACGGTCGCTGAAAATCTGAACATCCGCGACTTTCGCGGCGGGTTGCTCCCCCAGGAAAAGGCCGCCTTTATCGAACAGCTTCAGAATGAGGGGGAGCGGGCCGCTATGGTGGGGGACGGCATCAATGATGCACCGGCGCTGGTACAGGCGGACCTCTCGGTTGCGGTTCATTCCGGCAGCCACCTGGGCAGGGAAGTCGCCGACATTACCCTGATGCGCAGCAATCCCCTGCAGGTTATCGATTTTCTGGGTCTGGCCGAGCGGATCAATCTGAAGATCCGCCAGAACCTCATATTTTCATTCCTGTATAACGCCGGCAGCATCCCCCTTGCCATGAGCGGGCTGCTGAACCCCCTTATCGCCGTGAGCGCCATGCTCCTGAGCAGTTTGACGGTCATCGGCAATACCCTCCTGATGATCAGAAATCATCCCGGGGCAACGCCCGCTACCGCCCCGCCGGCCGGTCGAACGGAAAGGTTCCTGATGTGATGACGGGTCCCCTCTTTGCACTTCTATCGGCCATGTCCTTTGCGTTGAACGCGATTTTCCTGCGCCGTGCGGTCGTTAAAGTCGCCGATATCAGCGTGGGAATCCTGATCAGCGTGCCGATGGCGGTACCGCTTCTGTTTCTGGTTATTGCCTTTACCGGCCGGTTGCAAAGCCTTCTGAATTTGACCTGGCAAGGGTATGTCTGGCTGTCCCTGGGCGGCGTGCTTCACTTTGTGGTAGGCCGCACCCTCAATTACAAATGCATCCAGCTGACGGGTGCAAACATCGCCAACATCCTCAGCCGTTCGGACATCCTGATATCCGTTGTGATCGGCATCGCGGTCCTGGGAGAACCCTCCAGTTGGCGGCTGGGAGTCGGCGTCCTGCTGATTGCAGCGGGCATCGTCCTGTCCGGGTTAAACCCCCGGCAAACGCAAAACACCTACCAAGCGCTGCACCGGATTCCGGTCAGGGCCTTCGCACTGGGACTCGGCGCGGGGATGTCGTGGGGAATTGCCCCCATCTTCGTCAAATTAGGGCTTGGGGGCAACGCCGACCCTGTGGCCGGCGCCTTTATTTCATTTTCAGCGGCGACGGCCGTTTTGAGCCTCTTGCTGCTGAAGCGCCGGACCCGGATTTCCATTTCCGCTGCTTCCGGAAAAGCGGCCGGCCTTTTCTTCATGGCCGGATTCATGAGTTTTCTTGCAAATTTCGCGCGTTATCTAGCGCTGAAACTGGCGCCGGCTAGCATCGTCACCCCGTTGGCTTCGACCGTCCCGGCTTTTGTGCTGATTTTTTCGTTTGTATTTAACCGCAGGCTGGAGATGTTCAATATTCGCGTGGTGGCCGGGACTATTTCAGTGGTCATCGGAACGCTGTTTCTGGTTTGACGGGCAGGTTTGATTTTATTCCAATTTTGCATTGTATAATCGCAGACTGTTGGACACAACGGAGATGCTGCTCAGAGCCATTGCCAAGGCCGCCAGGATCGGATGAAGCTGTTTGAGCGCCATGGGGAAATACGCGAACGGTGCCAGCACGCCGGCCGCCACCGGGATCAGCACCACGTTGTAAAAAAAGGCCAGGAAAAGATTCTGCCGGATGGTATGCATGGTTTTCCGGCTGATGGCGATGGCTTTGGAGACCCCGGTCAAACTGCCGCCGGATAAAATCACATCCCCGGATTCGATGGCCACATCCGTTCCGGTTCCGATGGCGATGCCGATGTCGGCCTGGGCAAGGGCGGGGGCATCGTTGATGCCGTCTCCCACCATGCCGACGGCTTCTCCCTTATTCTGGAGTTCCTTGATCTTAAGGGATTTTTCCTCAGGTCGCACTTCCGCGAAAATTTCATCGATGTGTACCTGTGAGGCAATCGCCTTGGCGGTCTGAATGTTGTCACCGGTCAGCATCACCACCTTCAGTTTCTGATCGTGCAGTTGCCGGATGGCCTCGGCGGATTCCGGTTTTAACATATCCGATACCGAAATCAGACCTGAAAGAGCGTCCTCACGAATCAGGACCATCACGGTCTTTCCTTCACCTTGCAGGGAGGCGATGGCCTCTTTGGCCCGGCTGATATCGATTTTTAAATCATCGAACCATTTGGGCTTTCCCAGTTTGACGGCCTGACCATCAACCCGCGCCTCAACCCCGAAACCGCCGGATGCCTTGAACCCCTCCGGTTCCAGGAGTGCAAGCCCCTGTGACCTGGCATGGTTGACAATGGCTTTTCCCAAGGGATGTTCGGAGCCTCTTTCCAGCGAGGCTGCCAGTTTTAAAAACGCTTCGGGGGTCTGATACTCCCGGTCAAACGAAATCACGTCGGCCACAGCCGGCTTTCCGATGGTGATGGTGCCGGTTTTATCCAGTACGATGGTATCCAGCCGGGTGGCGTTTTCAAGGGCTTCCCCTTTTTTAAAGAGGATCCCGTTTTCTGCACCCTTGCCGGTTCCGGCCATGATGGCGGTCGGCGTGGCAAGGCCCAAGGCACAGGGGCAGGCAATCACCAGAACGGCCACCATCCGGATCATGGCCGCTACGAATTCGCCCGTGATACTCCACCAGAGAACAAATGTTATCAGCGCAACCCCAATGACGGTCGGAACAAAAATGGCTGCAACCCGGTCGGCAATGGCCTGGATGGGGGCTTTACTCCCCTGGGCTTCCTGGACCAGCTTGATGATCTGCGCCAGGGCCGTTTCCCTGCCCACCCGGGTCGCCTTGAATTTTATCAACCCGTGGCCGTTGATCGTGCCGCCCACCACTTTGTCTCCGGGATGCTTATCCACCGGAATCGGCTCTCCGCTCAGCATGGATTCATCCACGGCCGAGGTCCCTTCCAGTACGACCCCGTCCACCGGTATCTTTTCACCCGGCCGGACGATAACCGTGTCGGCGGCCTTCACACGGGTCAGCGGTATTTCCTGCTCAGCGCCGTTGACGACCACCGTAGCGGTTTTGGGCTGCAGGCCCATCAGTTTCCGGATCGCTCCGCCGGTTTTGCCCTTGGTGCGGACTTCAAGGAGTTTGCCCAGCTTGATCAGGGTGATGATGACGGCCGAAGTTTCAAAATAGACATGGTCGCCGACGTTCGGAAGCATTAAAACCGCCAGCGAATAAAAATAAGCCACGGAAGACCCCAGGGCGATCAGAACATCCATGTTGGCGCTCCTGTTTCTGAGGCTCTTGATCCCACCGACATAATAATCCCAGCCGGTATAAAACTGGACCGGGGTGGCCAGCATCAGAAAAAGCCAGTTGACCCAGGCGGCGTGGGCCCAATGGCCGATCAGGCCGAAATCCCGCAGCATGCTCAGGGTAAACAGCGGCAGCGCAAATACGGCGCCGGTTATGAATTTTCGGGTCTGGTCCCGGATCTCGGCATTCCGGGCGGTCTGTTCGGCGTCTTCGCCGTCCAGGAGATCGTCCGGGGCAATCGCGCCATAGCCGGCTTTCTGAATGGCGCCGATAATATCATCCACCGTCGCCAAAGTCGGCAGATATTCGACGGAAGCGCGTTCGGAAGCAAAATTGACCGCAGCATTTAAAACACCGGAAACCCTCCGGTTCAGGGCCCGTTCGATGTTGCCCGCACAATTGGCGCAGGTCATGCCGGTAATCGGCAGTTCGACCCTGGCTGTTGCCACCGCATATCCGGATTTATGGATGCTCCCGATGATATCCTCAATCTTCAGCTTTTCAGAATCAAACGTAACGGCGGCCTGCTCGGACGCAAAGTTGACGTTCGCGTCCCTTATACCGTCAAGCCTTTTAAACCCCCTTTCGATATTGGCTGCGCAGTTGGCGCATGTCATTCCGGTTATCGGCAAGGACACTTTCTGTTCCGCCATCTAAATCACCTCATTTCGGTTGCAACCGGACCGCCGGGCTGGACAGGTCATCCCCATCCTGTTACGCGGCAGGATAGCTGATCTCTTTCAGGGCGGACTTGATCTTGTCAAGGGTTGCCGGGGGATCCCATTTCACCGTGATCTGCTTATTTTCAGGAGACCCGCTTACCTCTTTGACCCCCTCGATTTCATTTAATTCATTTTTAATCGCCATCAGGCAATGGCCGCAGGATATATTGGGTATGGATAACGTTTCTGCCTTCATTGTTCACGCCTCCTTATCGGATAGGTATGGAATGCATCAGGCTTTTTACCTGAAAACATAAACATGTTATTCCTGAAATCCAGCAAAACAATTAAAAAACATCCGGTATGGGCAAATTGCACCCGGACTTTAATCTGAAGTTCCGGAGTTTCTACGCCGGACAAAATACCCCCTTTTTCAGATCCAACCAATCATGCGCCACCACAGAAAATTGATCGGCAGTACAAACAGGATGCTGGCGGCCGTCATAAAAATTAAAAAGTGAATGACGGTCCCGGGTTTCAAGGCGCCCATTTGAATTGCCAGCACCACCGGGGGCGCCTGAAACGGAAACAGAAACAGGGAAAATCCGACAACCTGAATCATCAATGCGGTTTCGACCGGAATGGCGGCGGCCTGGGCCATTTCGTCCGCCAGCGGGGCCAGCACCGCCGGTACTGCCGGCAAGGTGGTTGCAATCCCGGTTAAAAAAGTGGCGGCGGTTATGGCAGTATAGTTGAGCAGGGGCGAATCCGGGGCAAGCGGAAGTACCGCCAGCAGAAATTTGGCAAGATGGTCGCCGACGCCGGAATCCCTCAGCATGGCGCTGAACCCGATGATCCCTGCAAGAAAAAACAGGATTCCATAGTTGATCTCCCGTCTGAAGCCCTCGGCCGGCACCAGTCTGAAAACCGGCAGAAGGCAGACCACCCCGGCAGAGAGCCCGATCCAGGCGGGTGAAATATGGTGTTGGAAATCCGTCAACCAGAGTCCGATGGTCAGCGCCAGTATCAGGCTGAGTCTTTTTTCATCAACGGACAGGGGCGTCCGGCGGACTCTGTCCGGCAGACTTAAATGGGGCCGGTCGGGATAGAGCCACAGGATCAGTCCGATGAGCATCACGGCCTTGATCAGCCCCAGCACCGGAAAATGAAGCCGGAGATATTCGCCGTAAACCGGTTTAAATCCATAAAGGGTTTCGGCCGCACCGGCCAGGACCAGATTGGGTGCATTGGCCGTCAGGACGGCAAAGGCGGGAAGAAACGTCCCGAAAACTGCCGCCGTGAGGATTCCCGTATACCCGTTGGAACCTTCTCTGAAACCGAACCGCGCCGCCAGCGCCGATGCAATCGGCGTCAGGAGGATGACCCGGCTCACCGTCGCCGGTATAAGGAAACTTAGCACCATTCCAACCACCACCATGCCGGTGATGATGCGGCCGTAGGTTTTTCCGAATGTTAACGCCAGCCGGCCGGCAATCCGCTCTCCCAGGCCGGTTTGTTTGATCGCCACCCCCAGCACCAGCCCGCCGAAAACCAGCCACACGACCGAGGAGGTAAAACCGGAAAAGACCACATGGCCCGGCGACACCGAAAAGAGCATCGCCAGGCTGAAAAAAGCCAGCGAAGTCAAATATTCAGGGATAACGCCGGTTGCCCAGAAACCGATGGTGAAAATGGTCAGGCCCAGCGCCCTGGCCGTATGCGCCGGCAGGACAACCGGGCCGAAGGCTGCAATTACGGCAGACGACAGCACCAGCGCTGCCGCGACCCGGGGAAAAGTTACCAACCGCTTCATGACTTATACGGTATCGGCTGATTTTGACCCGGCCGCCGGCAGATAAAACCGCATGGCATAATCCGTGACCATCCGGTCGGCACTGAAACGCCAGCCGAGGCTTTGCATGGACGCCTTGATCCGTCTGATCCACTGGTGGGGGATACCGTCCCCTTCACGTTCATAATAGAGCGGAATCACTTCATTTTCCAGAACATCGTATAAAAACTCGGTATCTCTCTGATACTGAATGTTCTGATCGTTGTGCATCCCGCCCCGGCCGATGGCAAACCCGTTTCTGCCGTTGTAGGCTTCGTTCCACCATCCGTCCAGGATGGACAGATTCAGACCGCCGTTAAGAATCACTTTCTGGCCGCTGGTGCCGCAGGCTTCCAGAGGGCGCCGGGGGGTATTGAGCCAGACATCAACCCCCTGAACCAGGTGCCGGGCCACGTTGTAATCGTAGTCTTCCACAAAAACGATTCGGCTTTTAAACGCCGGGTTGTGGGTGTGCTGCATGATGCGCTGCAGTATTTTTTTGCCCTCGTCGTCGCGGGGGTGCGCTTTTCCGGCAAAAACAATCTGGATCGGCCGTTTGGGGTCGGTTACCAGCCGGGTCAGCCGCTCAAGCTGAGAGAAAATCAGGTCGCCGCGTTTATAGGCAGCCAGGCGCCGGGCCGAACCGATCGTTAAAATATCAGGATCCAGAATCCGGTCGATCTGATTGAGGGTTTCCTGATCCCCCAGCCGTTTGGCCACCCTTTGCAGCCGCCGGCGGACAAAATTAATCAGGCGCGTATTTAAGATCTGGTGCGTTTCCCAGAGTTCACCGTCATCGATGCTGCTGATTTTTTCCCAGATATCGGGGTGGGTCATCCGGGTCGGCCAGTCAGGGCCGAGCCGCATCTCAAACAATTTATACATCTGGGGGGCCAACCAGGAGAGCACATGCACCCCGTTGGTAATATGGCCGATGGGGACTTCGACTTCCGGCCGCTGGGGCCAGAGGCCGTGCCACATCCGGCGCGAAACGTCCGCATGAATGGCGGAGACCGCGTTGGCCTGGCGCGAATTCTTCAGCGCCAGAACCGTCATGCAAAACGGTTCGGAGCGGTCGGCCGGATTAACCCGGCCAAGGGCCATAAAATCGTCATGGGACATCCCCAGTTTTTCGCGGAAAATCCCCATATGCTCCTCGATCAGTTCCGGACTGAAGCGGTCGTGGCCGGCTTCCACCGGCGTATGGGTGGTAAAAACCGTATAAAGCGACACCCGCCGGCGCGCCCGCTCAAAGGGGATGCCGTCATCCTGCATCATGCGCCAGACCTCTTCAAGAATGGCGAAGGCACTGTGCCCTTCGTTTAGATGCAGCACCCCCGGATAGATCTGAAGCGCCTGCAGCGCCCGCGCCCCGCCGATGCCCAGCAGCAGCTCCTGGCGAATGCGCGTACGTTCGTTGCCGCCATAGAGACGGGAGGTCAACGCGCGGTCCTCCTCCGAATTGCCTTCCACATTCGAATCAAGCAGGAGCAGACGCACGCGCCCCACCTGGAGCTGCCAGATTCTTGCCAGAAGCGCCTTTTCGCGGGTGTCGATATGGATTGTCAGGGGGTGTCCATCCCCGTTTTTCAGGGGTTCCAGCGGCAGTTGCTTGAAATCAAAATTCACATATTCTTCTTCCTGCCACCCTTCCCGGGTCAGGCGCTGGTTGAAATATCCCTGGTGGTAAAGGAGACCGATGGCGACCAGGGGGATGTCGAGATCCGAGGCGCTCTTTAAATGATCCCCGGCCAGAACCCCCAGCCCGCCGGAATAAATCGGAAAAGATTCATGCATGCCGAACTCCGCCGAAAAATAAGCGACGGGGCGGCTGCTCAGGTTGCCGCAGTGCAGATTGCCCCAGGTCTGCTTTCTTTGCAGGTATTCATTCAGTCGCCGGAAGCAATGGTTGATACGGCTGTGCAGGACCAGCTCCGAAGCGCGGTGCTCGATCTGTTCGGGTGTGATCCGGTTTAAAAACGCGATGGGATTGTGACCCGCCTCCCGCCACAGGTGCGGATCCAGGTCGGTAAACAGCCGGATAACCTCCGGATGCCACATCCACCAGAGATTTTGAGCCAGGGCGCGCAGCCTTTCATGCAAATGATTCGTTGAGTTGTTCATACCCTTTTCTCCTTTTTCAATAGGACCTGCCCGATAGCAACTATTCAACCCCGGCGGAGCCGGCTTTGGTTATCCCCGGAGGGGATTTATTCGGTTGAAAATTCAATTTGGATCATGCCTTTGCCAGTGCCTCCCGGATACGGCCCGGCGTCATCGGCAGCTGCAACGGTATGGCCCCGGTGGCATCATGGATTGCAGTTGCAATGACCCCGCCCATGCAGATAATCGCCGGTTCGCCGCCCCCCTGGGGTGCGAGTTCATCGTTTTTAACAAAAACCGTTTCGATTTGCGGCAGCCAGGAAAATCGCGGAATTTCATAGGTGTCAAAATTAAGATCCCTGATTTTTCCGTTCCGGAAGCGAACCTCCTCCCGCAGGGCATATCCCAGCCCCATGGTGATACAGCCTTCCATCTGAATCCGGGCGCCTTCCGGGTTCACCACAAACCCCATGTCCTGGGCGCAGACAACCCGTTTCACCTCGACGGCGCCGCTGGTTTTATCTACCGCCGCCTCGGCCATCAGGGCGACATAGGTACCGGCGTCAATACCACAGGCAATTCCCCAGCCCCGGCCGCTTGGCGGTTTTTGTGGCTGCCAGCCGAATTGCCGGGCAGCGGCCTTCAGCGTCCGGATCATGCGTTGATCCTTCAGGTTTTTCAGGCGAAACTCCAGCGGGTCGATCCCCGCCCGGGCAGCCGTCAGGTTGACATGCAGCTCGCGCGCGTAGCTGTTGGTGTTGTTGGCCGGCGCCCGCCAGGCGCCGACGGCAAAGGGGTGATAACCGCTGCTGCCCCGCCCCCACTCGCCGTAAACTGCTTCGCGGTGATGGGGGGCGTCATAAAACAGTTCAGACCCCCGGCTGCCGGCAAAATAAACTTTGTAATCCCATAGCAGCATGTCTCCCCGGCTGTCGATCCCGGATTTAATTTTTACAATCGCGGCGGGGCGGAAGGTATCATAAAAAAACTCCTCTTCCCGGCTCCAGGCCACCTGAACCGGACATCCGGTCCGTTTGGACAGTCGCGCCGCTTCCACGGCCTGGGGGTTGCCGGATTTGCCGCCGAAACCGCCGCCCACAAACGGGGTGATGACCCGGACATTATCAGGGGGCAGATTCAATGCCCTGGCCACGCGCTCCCTGTCGCCGAAAGGCGACTGCGTGGAAACCCAGAGCGTGATGTTATCGCTCTCGAAGCTGGCCACGGCCGTATGGGGTTCGATGGGGGCATGGGCCACGTAACCGTTGAGATAGGTTTCCTCTAATACCGCGGCAGCCAGATTTTCCCCGGTTCGCAGATCGCCGGCCGCAGATTGAATTTTCGGTTCGGGAGCAGCGCGCAGCAGATGACTGAAAATGTTGCTATCATCAAGCCCGGTCCGGGGCTCACTGAATTCAGCCCTTATCGCCAGAAGCGCCTTTTCAGCCGCGTCGGGAAGTTCATGCAGAACCGCAAGGAGATCCCCTTCCCGAACGATCTGAACCCCGGGGATTTTTTCCGCCGCCGACACATCGACCTTTTGTAATACGGCGCCGTGGGCGGGCGGCCGCAGAATTCTGGCGTATTTCATTCCGGGCAACCGGATATCCCCGCTGTACTGCGCGTTTCCTGTCACCTTTTCACGGGAGTCCCGCCGCAGGCGGGATTTCCCCATGATCGTAAAGTCCGCAGCGGCTTTCAGCGGTGAAAGTTCTTTTAAATATTTTTGAATGATTTTCCCCCGGGTGAGCCGACCGTAAGTCACGCGTTTATGGGGTGCGGTTTTATCGAAAACGGACCCGTCCTTTGTTTGCAGCCGATTGATGGGGCACTTCAGATATTCGACCGCCAGGTCCTTTAAGACGCCTTTGGCTTCGGCCGCAGCTTCTCTGAGAAGCGGCCCGAACTGGCGCGTCGTCAACGATCCCCACGTTCCCATATCCCACGGACAAAGCTGCGTATCGCCCATGATAATATCTACGGCATCAAAGCGAGCATCCAGTTCTTCCGCCAGCATCTGCGGCAGCGACGTGATGGGGCCTTGTCCCATTTCGATTTTGCCCGTCAGGCAGGTGATCTTTTCATCGGACCCGATCCGCAGGAACGCATTAAAATCCGAAGGGATATCGGGATGGCGGCGGGTGCGGGCCCACAGGCCGGCGTCCCCCGTTGTAAAATAGACAATGATGCCGCCGCCGAGAACGCCCATCCTTTTTAGGAATTCACGGCGGCTCAAGGTGTTTGAAAAAACGGCGCCGTCGTTTTTCGGGGTATTCCGTTGACCGGAGGCCATCACGTTTTCCCCCTTTTCATTTCACGGGCGGCGGATTCAACCGCCGCCAGGATTCGCACATGGGCGCCGCAGCGACAAAGGTTTTCATCCATTCCCCGGATGATTTCCTCCCTGGAGGGATTGGGTTTTTCAGTTAGCAGGCTATGGGCCTTGAGAATCATGCCCGGCGTGCAAAAGCCGCATTGCAGCGCATCGTGTTCGATAAATGCCCGCTGCAGGGGATGCAGCCCATCACCCTTTGCCAGTCCTTCAATCGTAATAACCTCCGCGCCTTCAACCTCACTCACGGGAAGCTGGCAGGACAAAACAGCCCGGTTGTTGACCAGTACCGTGCAGGCGCCGCACAGGCCTTCACCGCAACCGTACTTGGGCCCGGTAATTCCCAGATCGGTCCGCAGAACCCACAGCAGCATTCTGTCTGCATCCACCGTAAGGGTTACCGGTTTGCCGTTGAGCTTAAAACGGACGGGGGTTTGCATGGGGGGCCGCCTTTCTGTTAGGGATGAATTGACTTTTCACGGCAAAGCCTGTTATGTGTTATCATATCATCCTGAAAATTTAAATAGTCTTTACGCCCGTAAAAAACAGACGGCTATAAATATGGATACCCCGCAATTACATGAACGGATCAATCGGCAGATCACCGCTGCATGCCGTCAATACGGTTTGCCGGCCCAAAAGTTAACCTTCAGCACCCACATCTTTAAACCGGATTCCCCTAAGCTGGAAACAGTGGTTGCAGTGGATGTCGGCCGTGGGGATCGGCGCACCCGCTTGAAATCCAGCATCCGTTCTTTTTACAGCCCCGGCTCATACCGCTGCGAATCAGCCGCTGAACTGGAAAAAGATATTCAGGCCCATTTAACCCGATCAGTTTACTCAAACACCACCTGATACGTCCGCACCGGGCGCTGAAACCCCTTCATGGCTATCTGCCCCATCGGTTCGCATTTGACCGCATCTTTGACAATCGCCCAGGTGGAATGACTGATCAGAATGCCGCCGGGCAGGCAGGCGCTTTCAAGCCGCGAGGTCAGGTTGACCTGGGTGCCCATGGCCGTGTATTCCCGGCGATCCTTTGACCCGTACCCCCCCACGGTCGCCATCCCCGTATTGATGCCGCAGCGAATCTGCAGGGGATCTTCGATCCCTTCGGCAAACCATTTTTTTTGAAGCATTTTCATCTGCCGCTGCATATCGACGGCCATTCTGACGCACTGCAGGGCATGATACTCATCCGTAGCATATTCCGGCGCGCCGAAAAAAACAAACAGGGCGTCGCCGATGATGTGGGCCAGGGTGCCTTCATATTTATGGACGATCTCAATCATGTGGGCCAGGTACTCATTCAGGAGCCCCGCCATGTCTTCGGGCTCCATCCGGTCGGTGGTTTGGGTAAAGTTCTGGATATCCGAAAAAAACAGGGTGAGCTTGCGGCGGTGATGTCCCCACACGTTTTCAATCTGGCCTTCCAGAATTTTTCTGGCCAGTTGCGGCGCCAGATAGCGCGACAGAAGCTTTTGGGCGTTTAATACCTTATCCTTTTCAGCCTCCAGCTCCCGGGTCCTTTCCCGGACCATCTCTTCAAGACGTTCGGTGTAGTCCTTCAACCGGTTGTGGGCAAGCTGAAGTTCTTCCCGGGATTTTATCAGCTCCTGCTTTTGCAGAATATTGTTTTCAAGCTCTTTCTCCAGGTGTTCCAGCAGCCGGCCGGAGTCCCGCTCTTTCCGGCCGGTTCTTTTCAACAACTTTCCCAGAAGCTGCTTTTTCCGTTGCCAGCGGATGTTCAGCCGGCAATACGGTGCTCCGAAAATCTGTCCCATTTTAAGGGTCAGCCGATTGCTGACGACCGTATCCTTTGTAATCAGCATGCCGCTGGGCATACCGCCTGGATCTGCCGGACCATCGGGTTTTAATACTTCATACCCCTGGTTGCAGAGAACGGCGATGGGGTCTCCCGTGCGCTTGAGCGGATTCAGCCGGCTCAATCGGTCAACGGAACGATTCAGTTTTTCCTCTCCGATGCGAACTTTTACGGCAAAGAGGGTGTCTCCCAAAAAGGCCCTGCTGCCGTCGCAATGGTAGGAATGCTCCAAAAAACCATAATCCTTGAAGATCTCATCCAGACTGAATCTGCAAAGCGGCTCTTCGATTTCCATATAGGGAAGGTCCCAGGCGGTGGGAATGGCGGCAATGTTGCCCCGGTTCCAAGGGCATTGATCGTAAAACCACAGGCCGTCATACTTGTTGATATAGTAAATCAACACGATGGCAGAGTGATCGGTAACATCGCAGACCACCATTTCAAAGACGTTATTGAATTTGCGGTTGAATCTGGGGATAAAGCAAACGGTTTCCCTGACATTTCCCAGGGAAACGCCGATATCGTGAAGCAGATCGAGGGCGCGCAACCGCGCCGCCTCCCGGCCGATGTCATAAAAAATCATCGGGTCGTTGTCGCCGATGATCTCCTTGACCGTATTGAAAATGATCCTGCTGGTTGGCAGATCGACATATTCTCTCCGGTTGGTTAACGCTTCCCGGCTGAGGCCGGTCCGCTCAAAAATCAGTGCAGGATCCCTCCCCAGCTGTTCCAGATAGGAAAGTATCGGAGCGAAATTAATGCCGGCGATATTTTTTTCTCTTGGGGCCATGGCGTCATCCTTTAAAACCCCCCTTTTTCAAAGGGGGAAACGGGGGGATTTTTTAACAAAGTCGGTTTAAAGCCATTTTGCGAAATACGGAACCGAACTTGCGAACTAATACCGGATGCCTCGAATGACATAAAAAACCCCCACCAGGATCATCAGGACTGATCCGATCCTGTAGATCAGCCGCCGGGATGTCAACCAGCCAAGACCGGCAAGCTTGGCTGCCAGGAGCAGGGCAGGCACCGTACCCAGGCCGAAAACGGCCATCAAGCCTGCCCCGGACAGAAAGCCGTAAAGCGCGTTGGGGGCTTCGATACCGGCTCCGGCTGTGGCGATCAGGGCCGTATAGACCGGCCCGCAGGGGAGCAGGCCAAGTAAAAGGCCGATAGGGAAAAAGGCATAAGGAGACCGGACGGCGGACAATTTGTAAAATCCCCGGGCCAAAATGCCCCCGGTTTTTCCTTCCCGCTTAACATATTTTCCGAAGGGGAGCCATTCGATCATGGCCAGCCCCATCACGATTATCAGCATGCCTGCAACGATCAGGGCGGCTTGTTGCAGACCGGCAATCCGGGCGGAAACGACCGTGAATGAACCGGCAATGCCCATCAGTCCCCCGAGAACGGCGTAGGTCAGGATCCTCCCGGCATTGTACAGGCCATGGGAAATGAAAATATTTTCCCCCTTTAAATTCAGGGAAAAGGAAACCACAAGAGGACCGCACATGCCGATACAGTGGCCGAAGCCGACGGTAAAACCGGTCGTAAAAAATATCAGATAGAGTGCGTCAATAGACAACATCAAAGACAAAATCCGCTTTTCCCCTGCCGGGAATCGTGACCGTCGCCTGCCAAGTCCGGCGGCCGCTGGGGCAGCGCACAATCACCCCTTTGCCTTCATAAACATTCCGGGATGTTTTTTTTAAAATTACCCGGTTAGGGCCCATTTTCATTGCGGGCATTCCCAGGTCGATATACGGCGTCCGGTCCGGCGCTTCACCCGCTAACGAAATCCTGAACAAAAGATCCCGCATGGCGCGGACCGGTTTCGGAGCGATGTCCAGTGTAATTTCAATCCCCGGCAGGCGCCGGGAACAGGAGCCGGCGTGTATGCTGCAGTCGGTCATAATTTCAGCGGCGCCCGCAGCGGGGATGCCGACCCCGGGTGGAAACATCCTCGGTAGGAGAAGCAGCATAAGGACAGGAAGGAAAAAATAAAATATTCGCGGGATGACGGTACGGTTTCGCAAAGCCCGATCAGTTTTGATTGGATCCATATCGGCCTGTTTCCTTTCAGACGACCGGCCGTCCTTCCGATTTCATGCAAGCGCCGAATTAGAAATAATCTTTGATCATTTAGGTTGAAATTGGGGTAAAAAGCAACCCTTTTTAAATTAAAAGCCATCTGGTCTATTCAATAAAATTCTGGTATGGTGTTTTTTTCCGTAATAAAATAACCTTATCGACCCCTGAACAGCATGACAAGGAATCGTTGATTGTCCGATATTTTCAGGGCGGAGGCAGGCAGGATGCTTTCAAAAAAAACCATCTGGCTGGATAATCACGGCAAATCCGGCAGCCCCGGCGAACACAGGGGCAATGATGACCTCGTTTATTTCGGGTATCAGAAAATTCCCCACCGGGAAAAAATTAGACGAACCAGCCTTCATTTTGAAACCGTGGCCGGGCGCTATGATTTTATGAACACGCTTTTAAGCTTCGGCATCCATTACCTCTGGAAGCATACGGCCATCCGGATGATGAAATTAAAGCCCAGCGACAGGGTTCTGGACGTATGCGGCGGAACCGGAGATCTTTCGATCCTGGCGCATCGGTCGGTCGGACCGGCCGGCCAAGTGGTACTGTATGACATCAATCGCGCCATGATTCAAGCCGGTAAAACCAAGCCGACGCATGCCTCCATCAGAAGACAAATCCGCCATGTCCAGGGGAACGCCGAGGCGCTTTCTTTTCCCGACAACCATTTTGATGCAGTCATGGTGGGGTTCGGCATTCGTAACGTCACCCGGATGGAACGGGGGTTTGCAGAGATGCACCGGGTTTTGAAACCCGGCGGCCGACTGATGTGCTTGGAATTTTCCAAGCCCACCGCCCCTGTGTTCCGTTTTCTGTATGATTTTTATTCCTTTACAATCATGCCGTTTCTGGGTGAACTGTTGGCCGGATCCCGCAAAGCCTACACGCTTCTGCCGGAATCCATTCGGACGTTCCCGATGCCGGATGAATTGGCCGATATACTGAAAAGCATCGGATTCAGGCGGGTTGTCTATCGCCGCTTGACCAACGGCATCGCCGTGGTGCATTTAGGCCGAAAACAATAGAGGTAAAAACGATGAAACTGAACTGGGCCGAGCGCTGGGTCGTCAACAATCCGTCCCGAGTATTTCAACAGCGCATTGAAATCGCCTGGCTGAAAAAGAAAATGCCTTTGAAAAAGGGTGCGCGAATTCTTGAAATCGGCTGCGGCCGCGGCGCCGGCGCCCGCCTCCTGCATCAGGCCTTTGAACCGGCGCTGCTGCATGCCCAGGATCTCGACATCGAAATGATCCGCAAAGCCGGGCGCTATCTGGGGAACGCATCCGCGAAAGACATTTCGCTGGCGGTGGCGGATTCGATCCGGATTCCATTGCGGGACTGCTCGCTGGATGCGGTATTTGATTTCGGCGTCTTGCACCATGTGCCCGACTGGCAGGCGGCTCTGGCGGAAATCGAAAGGGTTTTAAAGCCGGGTGGAAAATTCTATATCGAAGAACTTTTCCCGTCTCTGTACCAGAACTTCATCACCCGGCACATCCTGCTGCATCCCGCTGAAAATCGATTTCGCAGCGCTGATTTTCGCAGCGCCCTGGCGGGCCGGGGCCTGCTGCTGCAGGCGGCTTTTGAAGTCCCCGGTCTGTGGTTTATGGGAGTGGCCGTAAAAGACAGGCCGGCTTGCGATTAAACCTTATTTTTCTTCTCAAAATTTTTCACGAATATCCCGATATTTCCTAAAATGCTTTCCTTTCTGATTTTTTCAGCTTGTTCGGCATCTCTTTCCTCAAATGACCGGATAATCTTATCATGCGTCTCCAGGGAGCGTTTCAGTCTTTCCGGGCTCTTCAGAATATCGGTACGGTAACGTTTGGTCTGTTTGACAAAGTTCTGGATCATATTGATCAGCCTCTGATTCTGACAAGCATTGATAAGGGTTTCATGAAACTTGAGGTTCAAGGCAAAATAGGCTTTTAAATCATTTTTTTCTACTTCAACAATCATCTGTTTTTGATATTTTTTCAATTGAGCCAGCACATCCGGATCAAATTTCTTTACGGCCCAATAATGCGCCAGGCTTTCCAGGTTGGCACGAATCCGGTAGATTTCTTCAATATCGTCCAGGTTGATTTGAGTGACGGTTACCCCTTTACGCGGTGCATGCGTCACATAGCCGTGGCTTTCCAAAATCCTGAGGGCTTCCCGCAGCGGCGTCTGGCTGATGCCATATGTTTTACACAGTTCCGCCTCGATCAGCCGCTGGCCCGGTTTGAGTTTGCCCTCTAATATTTTATCCTCCAGGTCTTCGGTGATAAAGGCAACCAGGCTTCTAGGCATGTCGCTTTCTTTTTTCATTCTTTTTCGCCCTCTCAGCGGAATGATTTCTTCATCCATTGCCGGGGATTTCGATTCGATCGATCGAAGCTAAGCTTTATCTTCATCCGTGACCAGAGCCCTTGCGCGCTGGACAGACTTGAAGCCGACGGAGACCGCCATCAGGACGGAGAGTGCCAGCAGGGTCGCCGAAATCGGGCGCGTAACGAAGGTCAACATGCTCCCGTAGGAAAGATTCAGAGCCTGGTAGAGGGATCTTTCCATCATCGGCCCCAGAAGAAGGGCCAGCAGCATCGGCGCCGGCGGGATGTCGGCCTTCTTCATGAAATAGCCGGCGGCGCCGAACATCAGCATCAGCCCTACGTCGAAAAGCCCGGTACTGATCGCATAGGCGCCGATCACGCAGATCATGAGGATCGCCGGGTAGATAAGTGCGTAGGAAATCCGCAGCAGCGACGCGAAAGCCGGCACCAGCGGCAGGTTCATGATGATCAGAATGATGTTGCCGAGAAACATGGAAGCCATGACCGCCCAGACGAAATCGGCGTTCTCGACAAAGAGCATCGGGCCGGGTTTGAGGCCATAGAGAATGAGCGCCCCCAGCATGACCGCCGTGGCACCTGAGCCGGGTATGCCCAGGGCGAACATCGGCACCATCGCCCCCGAGGTTGCGGCGTTGTTGGAAGACTCCGGTCCCGCGAGTCCTTCAAGAGCTCCCGTGCCGAATGTTTCGGGATGCTTGTGAAGTGTTTTCTCGATGCCGTAGCTCACAAAGGAGGCGATCGTCGGACCGGCGCCGGGGAGGACGCCGATGACAAAGCCGATGAGAGTCCCCCGCAGAACCGCCCAGCGAACCTGGATGACTTCTTTGAGGCTCGGGAAAAGTTCGCGGAACTTGACATTGATCGGTTCGACCTTCCTGAACTCCTCGGCCGACACCAGGACCTCCCCGATTCCGAAGGTCCCCATCACCAGGACGACAAAATCGATGCCGTCCAGGAGTTCGGCGATTCCATAAGTGAGGCGGTCCTTTCCCTCGACGATATCGGTCCCGACGCAGCCAAGTCCCAGGCCGATGACGGCGCTCATCAGCGATTTGGGGATCGATTTGCCGCCGACGAAAATGATCGTGAGCATCCCCATGAGGATGAGGCTGAAGAATTCGGCCGGGCCGAATTTGAGACTGAAATCGGCCAGCGGCACGGCAGCCGCAACGAGGCCGAGCGTCCCCAAAATGCCGGCAGTGAAGGAACCGATGGCGCAAAGTCCCAGGGCCGTTCCGGCTTTTCCCTTCTTGGCCAGCTGATGGCCCTCGATCGCCGTGATGACCGCCGAGGATTCACCCGGGACGTTGACAAGGATGGAGGTCGTTGAGCCGCCGTACATGGCCCCGTAGTAGACCGCACACATCATGATCATTGCGGGGGTGGCGTCCATGCCGAAGGTGATCGGTATCAGGATGGCCATCGTCGCCGATGGCCCCAGGCCGGGAAGAATTCCGATCATCGTTCCGAGGAGACAGCCGGTAAACGACATCAGGATGTTGTAAGGTGTAAGGCAGACGGCGAAACCGCCCATCAGGCCATTAAAAATTTCCATGTTTTGTCCGCTCTCCTTTCGTTCTAAATTCCCAGAAATCCCTTGGGAAAGCCCATCTCCATGAAGTGTTCGAAAATGACCCAGATCACGGCAGCGTAGGCCATTCCGTAGCCGATGCTCTTTCCGATTCCGTATCGTTCCAGGCTGAAGAGAATCCCTGCCACAAACAGGCAGACCGTAATGGGAAACCCCAGAAACGGCATGAACATCCTGACGCCGACAAGCATCAGGAAAATGAAGCCGACACGGTAGAGAGCGTGTTTTTCGGGAAGGACCCTTTTCGTGTCCTCCTTGCTCGGTTTGCGCCGGAAGCTGTCGAACAGCAGCCAGCAGGAGAGGATAGCCAGAATGACCCCCACCCAGAAGGGAAAGAAACCCGGCCCGGGTGTGAACTCCGCCATATAATTGAATTTTGTCGATTCGAGATAAAACCAGAGGCTGAGTACCAGCCCGATAATCCCGAAAACGCGATCCGCTTTTATCATAACCTGTCCTCCTGAACGGGGGTCACCCGGTATTCAAATACTATTTGTTCGCTTCCATGTACTTGAAATCTTCCTGCAGCGCCTTTACGTAATCCACGAGAAACGTCTTGGTTTCAGCGGCTGTCTTGTAGTAGGGAATCACATCGGATTTCTTGGTGAATTCCTCGAATTCCTTCGTCTTCACCAGCTGTCCAAGCGCCCCTTCCCAGTATTTGACCGCAGCGGCCGGGAAGTTCGGGCCGCCCATGAAGCCCCGGTACTGCGTAAAAGAAGCGTTGACGCCCTGCTCCATCAACGTCGGAATATCTTTATAGTAGGGAAGGCGCTGGGTGGCCACTGAAGCAAGCGCCCTGGCACGTTTGGCCTTGATGTGGCCTGATGTCTCTGCCGTGTTTCCGAAGGCCACGTCGATATGGCCGCCGATCAACTGGGTCGGGCTGAACTCAAAAGAAGTCGTGACGAACTTTACGCCCGCCGCTCGCTCGATCCGGATGGTCTGAATATGTTCCGAACCGCCGATGCTGTTGACGCCGGCTCTGATCTTCTTGGGATTGGCCTTGGCGGCCGCAAGCAGGTCTTTCAACGTTTTATAGGGAGAATCATAAGGAACGATCAGAACGCTCGGATCTTCGACAACCGTACCGAGCCAGACGCAGTCCTCAAGCTTCATCTGGGTCGCGCCGCGAATGATCGCCATGAGCTGGGAGGTCGTCCAGTGCATCACGACGTAGGGGTCGCCGGCCTTGGAGTGCAGGTAGTTGAGGGCCACGGCGGACGAGCCGCCCTGCCGGGTCTGGACCTGAAGTTTCGGCTTTACGATTCCGGTCTTGTTGAGCATATCGGCGGTAGTGAGCATGAACAGGCCGGCCGCACCGCCGGGGGAAGAATGGTGCAGCCACTCTATAACCTTGTCCGGTTCAGGGTATTCGGCCCGGGCTGAAGGGGCTAAGGCTGGAGATAAAACAATCAGTACAAAAACAACCAAAATGGGGAAAAACAAACCTTTTTTCTTCATGACAGACTCCTTTTCTTCTTGTCGGGGGCATCGCCAGCGACGCCGCTCCGTTTAAGGTTTTAAAAGATTTGACATGAGATGGTTTATGGGTGTGCACCTCCTTTCACGGTCATTCCGTTTTTGCCGAATCTATCCGAGTCCATATAAACGCGCGGCATTCTCATGCAGAATCATGCGCCCGGTCTTTTCCGCATCGTTCTCTGCCATCAGCCCGAGGCGCACGGCATCCCCCAGTACTTCCGCCAGGGCAATCTTGGCGGTTTTGGCCGACAGCCAGGCTATCTCGGGGGTTCCATGACCGCCGCTGCCCACCACGATTTTGGAAAGCGGCGCCCAAGCCATGATATCCCGGTAACAGTCGGCAATTCCCAGGGACGCCCACGGGGTCATCTGCCCCATGTCCACCCAGACATGCGGAAAACCATGGGCCATCTGACCCGCCTGCTTTGTCCAGGGATAACCGGCATGAAGCAGGACGATTTTTGTTTTCAGAAATTCGTTGTGCTTTAAAAAAGGTCCCAACAAAAAAGGATCGGCGTCATGAATCGGGCCATTCCACATGCCGCCGGTAAACCCGCTGTGAAGGTGAACCGGAACGTCCAACTCCTGGCACTGGAGCAAAATTGCCGTAAAAACAGCTGTATATAGCTTTTTATAAGAGGGGGCGTCCCCGGTCTTGGCCTCCGCAAATACGGCTGCGGCTTCGTCTTCCCGGACCGGCAGCACACCGAATCCGACCTGTTCCGCCAGGTGTACCTTTACGCCGATGAATCCGTCTTTTTTAACGGCGTGGGTCAGGCTTTCCTGGAAATTTTTAAGCAGTTCCCGGTAGGATCCGGCGGTTTTAAGAAACTTCTGCAGGGGCGGTTCAAACTGGAACAATCGCAGTTTTTTGCCCGGCATCAGGTCCAGGAGCGGGTCATTGATGGGCAGGCCGCTGTCTAAAACCGTTGCGATGATGCCGGCATCTTTATAAAGGAAGGCGATATACTCGGCAAAGCTTTTGGAGGTCAGGCGGTTGCGCGCCCGGGCGATTGCATCCAGCTCCGGCGGGCAATCCAGGACTTTGGACAATTGGCGAACCAGGGTTTGTACGACTCCCATGAAGGGAAAGTGATATTTCAGGGCATCGGTGGCGCCCCAGAACCGCGACTTGGCTACCTTCGGGTCGGGGATGTCGCCCCGGCCGTGAAAAAATTCATGCGCCAGGGACGAAGGTTCCAGGACTGCATATTTGGGATCATACGGATGGCAATGATGGTCGATAAACGGGGTGTCGTTGAAATTCAGCATGACTTGCACCTTTCCTTGACAATTTGTGATCAGGTTAATTTCACATCTATTTGATTGGCTTTAGCCCGGTAGTTTTTTAACAGGGTAATTGTCGATTTATCAGCCTGATGCCGATTTTTAATATAGATTACTTGCGGATCGGCCCAGACCGGACCACCCTGGAAAGTACCTTCGGCATCGGTTCGCATCTCATTATATTATCGATTATCGATTGTCAATTAAAAAAGAAGGCTCAGGGCATACATTTCCCGAAATCTAATGGATGGGGAAAATCGCGAGGGGCCGGTTGTATTGACCACGGTTGATTCAAACGGCATCTGAATCTTTTTTTATGCCCGCAAATCGATACGCCGCCCAGACAGCGCCAAGCCCCGCCACTCCCAGGGTGCTGAACGCCCACCCCCACGACGCGTAGGGCGCATCCCCGGCCTTGCCGGGATTGGCCCAATCAAGGACAGTGCCGAATACCAGGGGTGCAAGCGCGCCGGCGCCGAACCCGATTAAAGACCTCAGTCCGAATGCAGCCCCCAAATAAGATGGCGCCACCGCCTCGGTCAGGGCCGTCGAGAGCACCGGAGAGTCCCCGAGAGTGCTGAATGCGTAAATCAGCCCGATGGCAATTACCGGCAGCATGGGCCAGACCACCGTCCATCCCAGAACGAACGAACAGATGGTGCTGACGGCCGCAAGCGTCAGGAGCACACGGACACGCCCGAGCCGGTCCGACAGGGCGCCCATGGTAAAGGACGCGGACAGCGCCGTAAGATGAAAGCCCGCGGTGATATAGGCCCCGAAACCGGCCGCATTGAGTGGGTCCACCCCGCGCAGGGCCAGCGCTGAAAAAAGAAAAGCCGGTATCCAGGACCGCATGCCCTGCAATTCCCAGTTATGGCAGGTATAGCCGCTGATCAGGAGCATGGCCGGCTTGTTTCCCAGGACCTCTTTGGTGAATTTTTGTTCTTTTCGCCGCGGGGTTATGGATGCCGGCGTATTTGCCAGGGTGATCCATATCACGATCGCCGCAATCAGCGGCCCGGACCCTGTCACCAGAAACGCAAGCCTGTAACCGCCAAGGGGCATGATAATCCCGCTTAATATGAGCGAGAGGGCAAATCCGAACGATGTGCTCGCCACAAACAGCCCGGAAGCCATCCCCCTGCGATTCCGGGGATAACGTTCTGAAAGAAGCATCAGTCCGGTTGTATAGGTGCCTGCCAGGGAAACGCCCACCAGGGTGTAAAGGATCAGGCCGGAAAGGTACCCCCGTGCCAGCAGGGCAAAAGCCAGGGAAAAGACGGCCCCCACAACCGACGACCAGAGATACACCGGCTTGGCCCCGACCCTGTCCGCCAGCCAGGAGAGCGTCACCATAGAAACGGCATAACCGATCTGCCAGCCGCTGGCAATCGATCCCGCCGCCGCCGCCGACATGCGCCATTCCTGCTGCAGGACCGGCAAGGCGGCGGCATAGGTCACAAAGACCATTCCACCCAACGCCTTGGTCGCGCAAATTCCGGCCAGCCACCAGTCAAATCGCATAGGGTTGCCTTCTGCCGCTTTCTATTGGCGTTCCCTTAGTTATAAAAAAAGCCCGACAGAATCAACCTTGTCGGGCTTTTAAATAATCCGGAATTAAAAATCCGTGCAAAAACTGAAAACAGCGCCTATCGACCGCCGCTTTTTCTTTTGGAGTAACAGTCTTTGCAGTAGATCGGGCGATCACCGCTCGGTTTAAAAGGAACTTCACATTCCTTTTTGCATTCCGAACAGATCGCTTTATGAAATTCCCGCTGGCGTCCGTCGCCGTATCCGCCTTTGCCGCTACCTTGATTGAAACCCATATTTTCTCCTTGGTTTTTGAATCTGCTAAAGCCTGTACACCCGTACAGCCTTTTTGGCAGATCGCATTAGTTACAGTAATGATATAAGCCCTCTTCACGGAATGCAAGGTAAATAAATTAGACGGGTAATTTTATGAATCTGAGATATAGGAGATATTGGGACATTTTAAGTTTTAAAGTTACTGTCTAGATCACGTCGTGCTACCGTGCTAAATTTTATTCTTTTTCAACCGGAAAGGTCAATTGCGCACCGAACCAGCCGATCACCGTCACTATGGGTAGAAAGGATAGAACCAGCAGCAGATAAATAAAACCAGACCCGCCGAGGGTGTCTAAAACGTCCGGCACCCTCAGTCGCCAAATAAACGCAATGATCGCCAGGATCAGCATCGCCGGCGAAAGCCGTTTTTTTATGACTACGGCCCGGACCGGCCGGGAGAGGTAATTCAGCCACCAGGTATATAAGCCGGTCAGGATGGTGACGATCGTAAAGAGAATCCCGGCCCCCAGCGAATGCAGAGCCGTCAGCTCAAAGGACTTTACGCCGGTAACGAGGTAGAGCACGTTAAAAACCGTGGTGGAAAACATGAAGACAATCGGAAAGTGGACCGTCATGGGATGGGGGTGCCGCCGCAGCATGGGATAGCGCGCCAGCAGCCGGGATAACGCCCCCGGCATCTCGATCTCGGGTTCCTTCACCTGTTTCAGAAGGCCGACCTGGGGAAACCTTTCCAGCACTTCAGGCCCATGCGGCGCCGCCTGGATGTCCGTACTGAGATCCTTTCCGGCGTTGTGGCGCTTCATGTGCAGGCCATCCTTCCAGCGCTTGCTTTCACTGACATCGTAGACTTTTCCCTGATGGGCGATGTAAACCGGGCCTTTATTTTCACCGTTGAATTTCGCCAGCTTTTCCGAATCAAATTCCTTCATGTTTTTCACCTGTTTATTTTTTCTTCCCGCTGAGGGGGCGTAAAGCAAAGGCTTGCATTCCTGTGGGATAAAGAATCATACCATCGAACTTACGAATCAGAACACTAAGGGGAAATAACGGTTACGCCTATCTTAACCACCATCATCGCCAGCAGCGCCAGGGGGTAGTAGCTGGCCCGGTTGAAAAGGGCCATGGCGTTCGGCCGCGTTTTGACCTTATATAACCGCAGAGCCGGAACAATTAAAAAATAAATTCCCGCGATCAGAAAGAAGATGACGGATTGAAGTTCAAAAACGGCCTGCGAGAAATGCAAAACAAAAATGTTCAGCACCGCGGCGGCAATCAGCGTATAAAGGATCAGGGCCGTGGCTTTTTCGGCGCCGAACCTCACCGGGACCGTCTGAGCCTCAAGCCGCCGGTCCACCTCGATATCGGCCCAGTCATGTGGGATGTTCTGAGCCCCGATTTCCCAGCAGAATATCCATAAAAACAATGCCAGCATGAAAACAAGGGAAGGATCGGGATCCACGGCAAATACGGCGGCGACAGCCCCGGAGGTCTTGACAGCGCCGCTGACAAGGGTTCGCAGGGAGCTGATTTTCAGCATCAGGCAATAGACGGCTTCAAGGATGCAGCCAACCAGGAAAACCAAAACGCAAACCGGATTCAGGAGATAGGCGCCCAGCATCGCCAGCACTCCCCAAGCCAGCACCCAGGCGACCCCTTCCCTGAAACTCAGAAGCCCGTAGGCCATGGGATGACGAATCATCACATCATCCAGGTAGGATTCCGCCACCGGCAGTTCTCCGTTTTTTACCCTTTTCCGGTCGACCCGATAGTCAATCACATCGTTCAAGGCATAAACCGCCGTATAACCGGCAAATGCGGTCAGCAGACCCAGCAGAACCACTTTCAGGGGCGGAAAAGCGCCCAGCCAGAGCAGTGCGGCCAGGGCGGGAGTGCTGATGTCCAGAAGGGCATGGGGGGTCCGGGAAAGCGCCCAGAAAAGTTTTACGCGGGATAGGCCGTTATAATGATCGGAAATTGCGGTGTTCAAATAGTGTGATCCTTTTCTCAGTTTTATTATGTCAGGTATAAATTAATTGCTTTTCCCCATTCGTCGGGAAAAAGGATTCAAGAAATGGTTATCGTTTCCCCCCTGAACCCCTGAACCCCTATAAACCTTTTTCAACCGACCCCAGCAGACGGTCCAGCTCCGCGCGACCGATTATTTTTTCCTCCAGAACCGTTGCCCGTATGGTCTGATCCGTTTCATAGGCTTTCCGGGCGATCTCGGCGGCCTTGTCGTAACCGATCAGCGGAACCAGCGCCGTCACCAGGGCCAGGCTCTGCTCGATATTGGAAAAACATTTCCGGCGGTTGGCCGTAATTCCGTTGATGCATTTCAGGGCAAACACTTCGGCCGCGGCCGACAGCAGGTTGATGGACTGCAGCAGGTTATAGGCCATCACCGGCAGCATGGCGTTGAGTTCAAAGTTGCCGGCCTGGCCCCCCAGGGTAATGGTGGTATCGTTGCCCATCACCTGCGCCGCTGCCTGGAGAACGACTTCCGGGATGACCGGGTTGACTTTGCCCGGCATAATCGAAGATCCGGGCTGGAGCGGCGGAAGATTGATTTCGCCGATCCCGCAGCGTGGGCCGCTTGCCAGCCAGCGAATGTCATTGGCGATTTTAACAAGGCCGGCAGCCAGGGTTTTCAGGGCGCCGCTGGTCTCAACGGCCGCATCCCGGGCGGCCTGGGCCTCGAAATGATTCAGCGCTTCCCGAAACGGCGCCCGGGTATGTTCGGCAATCCGGGCAATCACCCGCGCGGCAAACTCGCCATGGGTGTTCACGCCGGTGCCCACCGCGGTTCCGCCCAGCGCCAGTTCGGCCAGCCGCTCCTCGGTTCCCCGGATCCGGTCCATCCCCAGCTCAATCTGGCGGGCGTAGCCGGAAAATTCCTGGCCGAGAGAGATCGGCACGGCATCCTGCAGATGGGTCCGGCCGATTTTTTTGACATCCATGAAGGCGGTCGCCTTCTCCGCCAGGGCGTTATGGAGCACCTGCAACGACGGCAGCAGCCGGCTGCGAATGGCGCCTAAAGCGGCCATATGGATGGCCGACGGAATGACGTCATTGCTGGACTGCCCCAGATTCACATGGTCATTGGGATGCACCGGCGACTTTCCGCCTTTTTGCCCGGTAATGATCTCGTTGGCCCGTGAAGACAGCACCTCGTTCATATTCATGTTGGTTGAAGTGCCGGAACCGGTCTGAAACACATCCACCACGAACTGATCGGCATGTTTGCCCGCCATCACTTCCCGGGCGGCCGCAATCACGGCATCGGCAATTTCCGCCGGAAGAAGACCGAGTTCCCGGTTCACCCGGGCGCTGCCCATTTTGATGAGCGCCAGCGCATGGATCAATTCCGCCGGAAGCGTCAGCCCGCTGATGGGAAAGTTTTCCACCGCCCGTTGGGTCTGCGCCCCGTAATAAGCGCTTTCAGGAACGCGCACCGTTCCCATAGCGTCCTTTTCCTCTCTATATCCCATTGTATTCTTGTCCCGACTCTGTTTTGTTCATGAACACGGACATGAATTTCGCGCCGGCAGGGAATTTCTGCCGGCTCAATCGTCTTTTGACAGAATGTCCTGAAGCCGTTCCGGGTTGTAGGACTGCGCGATCAGGGGACCGTTGCGCAGCGCCGCCATCTGATCGGTAAAAACGGGCTTTTCTGTCTGATGGAAGATGCCGATGGGAATTTTATCCCCCCACTCCCGCGACGCGGTGATGGCGGCGCTAAAATCGTCGGTCCGGTGTCCGGCGGCATTCAGATCATATACCCGCTTTTTGTACCAATCGTAAGTGTTGACGGTGTTAAAAGAAACACACGGCTGCAGGATATCGATCAGGCTGAAGCCGCTGTGCCGCATTCCGGCCTGAATCAGTTTGCTGAGATGGTCGCTGTTGCCGGCAAATCCGCGCGCCACGAACCCGGCCCCAAGGGATACGGCCACGGCCAGGGGATTGAAGGATTCGCTGGTAACGCCCTGCGGCTGCATCCGGGTAACCATTCCCGGATCGGCCGTGGGCGACGCCTGCCCCTTGGTCAGCCCGTAAACCTTGTTGTTATGGACCAGCAGGGTAACGTCCAAATTCCGCCGGATGGCGTGCATGAAATGATTGCCGCCTTCACCGTAGCAATCCCCATCGCCTGAATTCACCAGGATCTTCATTCGGTGGTTGGCCAGCATGGCGCCGGTCGCAACCGCCAGGGCGCGCCCATGCAGCCCGTGAAAGGTGTTGCATTTCAGAAAATGGGGGGTCTTGGCGGCTTGTCCGATACCGGATATGACCAGAACCTCCTCCGGCGCCAAGCCCAGACCGACCAGGGCATCTTTCATGGCGGTTAAAATCCCGAAATTGCCGCATCCCGGGCACCACTGGTTCTCATAATCCGATTCATACGCTTTCTTGCTGACCATCCGGTTACCTCACATTTTTTTCTGAATCCCCTCCACAATCTCAATGGGGTAAAAGGGCCTGCCGTCATACTTGAGGATCGCGCCGCTGAAATTCAGCCCGGTTTGCTGCCGGATCAGTTGGCCCAGCTGCGCGGTTGTGTTCTGCTCCACCATAAAAATCTTTTTTTTCTTCTGCAACAAAGACTTGACCGAACTATCCGGAAACGGCCACAGATCGGTAAAATGGAGGCTGCCGGCCGCAAGCCCCCCTTCTCGCAACTGGTCTACCGCTTCCCGGATGGCGCCTCGGGTTGAACCCCAGCCGACGAGCAGACAGTCGCCGTCTTCATGGTAACCCCGGGGCGGCTGCATTTCAGCCATCATCGCCGGCCATTTGGCCTGGCGCTTGTCAACCATGTGAATCCGGTCCGTGCTGGTTTCGCTGATGTGTCCGTCTTCACGATGCTCATCGCTGGACACCACCACCAAGGCTTTGCCCATGCAGGGCAGCGCCCGGGGCGATATGCCGGAGGGTGTTGCGGCAAAGCGACGGTAGGCCGCAGGGTCTTTGATATCCTTATCCCCTACGATGAACCGTTCAATTTCACGGGGAGCAGCCAGGTCATGTTCCACCGTAAAGAGCGAATCGTTAAAATACTGATCCACCAGGACAATCGCCGGAACCTGGTACTTTTCGGACAGGTTGAAGGCCCGGGCCGTAACGGCATAGGCCTCCTCCGGAGTTCCCGGTGAAAATACGAAGCGCGGGAACTCGTCCTGGGAAGCCCGGATCGCAAAATGAAGATCGGCCTGGGCCGTGCGGGTCGGCAGGCCCGTTGCCGGACCCGGCCGCTGGGCGTTGACGATCACGATGGGCGTTTCCGTGATGGCGGCAAGCCCCAGTCCCTCAGTCATCAGTGCAAAACCGCCGCCGGACGTGGCTGTCATGGCCCGGGCCCCCGCAAAGGCTGCGCCGATAACTATATTAACCGCCGCGATTTCATCTTCAGCCTGCTCGACAACCACCGGGCAATCTCCTGCTAACGATGCCAGATGGGTCATGATGCCGGTGGCCGGCGACATGGGATAAAAGGCTCCCACCCGGCAATCTCCGGCCAGGGCACCCAGGGCGACGGCTTTGGAACCCTCCATCAGCACCCCCCGAGGCCGGATTTCCTTCCAGTTGAAGGCCCACTTGAATGCCATCTCCCTGACAGCCGCAAACCCCAGTTCCGCCGCCTTGATATTTTTTTCGAGGATCTCCCCGCTTTTCCCGCCGAACTGCCCGGCCAGAATCCGTTTCATTATCGCAAACGGCGCTCCCAGAAGCGCAAGACAGGCCCCGGCGGCAACGGTGTTGGAAGTAATCCTGGCCCCCGCCTCTCCGGCCAGTTCGACAAAAGGAACCGGCGCCGCGCCCTGGACGGAACCGGCCTTTTGTTCCATTAAGATGGTTCCGCCGGAAACCAGTTCGGCGGCGTGGATCTGGACGGTTTTCTCGTCCAGCGCCACCAGCAGGTGGATGCGATGGTCGGGAGCCTGGACCGGCCGGTCGCTGATCCGTATTTGGAAAAAGCTGTGGCCGCCCCGGATTCTTGACTCAAAATCGTTTACGGCCATCACATACATACCGGCCTGCCGGCACGCCAGTGCCAGCAAATGGCCGACAGTCTGGATACCCTGACCGGCTTCACCGCCGATTTTAATGGAAATGTCGATGGGCATGAATGATTACCTCCCGAAGGGTATGGAAACAACCCCCTGTTGAGATCGCATTGTGCTTAAAAATCCCACAAAATCCTCTACCCGTCAAGCTAAACCCTATGGCTGCAAATGTCGGAGAGCTTCAGCGCCCCCCGCAAACGGGATCTTTGAAAGACGTCAGGCACGTAATATATATTTGACACGCCTCCGGTTTTTACTTATTATTTTTTAAAAGCCTTGATTGTCGCGCCGCATTGCTGTCCGGCGCCATCTGAAAGTTTTCAACCCTTGTAATTTAAATCGATTCAATCCTTGCAAAAAAACAGATGGAAAAACAGGTTTATTTTAAAAACCACCTGGGAGAAAAACTCAGCGGGACCCTGCACCAGCCGGAAAAGCCCGCCGGCCGGGGTATTATTATCGGCCACTGCTTTACCTGCTCCCGGCATACCCGCGTGCTGCGACAAATGGGACAGGATCTGGCCGCAGCCCGGTTCACGGTCCTGCGGTTTGACTTTTCCGGAAACGGCCGGAGTGAAGGCGCTTTCATCGATTCGAGCTACTCCAAGCATATGGCCGAAATGAAAACTGCCGCAGCTTATTTGTCCGATGCCGGCGCCCGCTGGATCGGACTGGCCGGGCACAGCATGGGAGGAGCCGTCGCTCTGTTGACCGCCGCCGGCCTGAAAACCGTCCGGGCTGTTTGTATTCTGGCCGGACGCGTATCCGGCATGCAAGCGACCCATTTCCTCAGCAGAGAACAACAGGCCCAAATGGAGCAGACCGGGCGAACGGCTTTTACCAGCAGGGGCCGCTCCCTGGAGCTGTCAAAGGACTTCTTTGCCGATGCGGACAACTATGATATATCCCAAGTAATCGGTTCGTTTAAACGTCCCCTGCTGGTTATCCATGGCGACCGGGATGAAATTGTCCCGGTGGATGAAGCCCTGCAGGCGCATCGGCGCAATCGTGATGCAATTACCCTGGAAATCATTGCGGGAGCGGACCATCTCTTCAGCCGGGAAACCCACCGGAAACGGGTGGCCGAAACAGTAACGGAATGGTTCAGCCGGCAGGCGGCCGGAGGGATTTAGATTCTTTATTAGAAACATACGCGCAAAAGAGTGCATAAGCCTGATGGGCATGATTTGCCATTTGTCATAGGGAAAATTTCTAAATCCGAATATCGAAATTCGAGACAAATCCTAATATCAAATTCCCTAATGACAAAAACAAATTCATAGTCTCAATGTCAGAATTGTTTAAATCATAGAAATTTTGGTCATTATATATTGTTTCGGATTTGCGGCTGCCGCCTTAAACCGAGCCGTGTTTCGTGCTTCGGGTTTAGCGTTTTTGAACTTCATACGGCAGAGCTACTGAACTCTGACCTGGCTCAGAAGGCCAGGTTTTCCGAGATTGAATAAACTATGGACCTTTCCAAATACGGAAATGCCGTTTATGTCGATAGCCAGTACCGTTTGTGGCGGAACGATCCCCTGGCCGTGTCGCCGGACTGGCGCTTTTTTTTTGAAGGGTTCCAACTGGGACGGACCGGACCGGCGCCGGCGGAAGCCGTCCGGGATAAGTCCCGCGACCTGGAACCGTCCGGAGTGGAAGCCCTCATCCGCCGGTATCGCGAAATCGGCCACCTGCTGGCGTGCCTGGATCCCTTGAGCGCATGTCCCACCGAACATCCGCTCCTCGATCTTGCCGCGTTTCATCTGTCCGACAAAGATCTCGACACGGTCTTTCCTACCCGTTCACTGTCCGAAAAAGACCCACTGCCCCTGGCCGGTATCATCCGGATGCTGCGCCGGACTTACTGCCGCTCGGTGGGAGTTGAGTATATGCACCTGCAGGACCCGGCTGAACGCCGCTGGCTGCGGGAGCAGATGGAGCCGATTCGGAATGCACCCGGATTCGGCCCGGAAACCCGCCGGCGCATTCTGACGAAACTGTGTCAAGCCGATCGTTTTGAAACGTTCCTGAACCGCAAATATGTGGCCCAGACCCGTTTTTCCCTGGAAGGGGCCGAAACACTCATACCCATGCTGGATTTTCTGCTGGAGCATGCCGGCGCCGACGGGTGCCGTGAAATCATTCTGGGGATGTCCCACCGGGGCCGTCTCAATGTTCAGACCCACATCCTGCAGAGACCTTACCGGGAAATTTTCGACGAATTCAGCCACTGCTACGATCCCGAAAACCTGGTGGGCAGCGGCGACGTCAAGTACCATAACGGCTATCTGGCGGACATCAAGACCGCCGGCGGCCGCCCGCTGCGCCTTTTTCTGGTCAATAACCCCAGCCACCTGGAATCGGTCAACCCGGTGGTGGAGGGGTTTGCGCGCGCCCGCCAGGACATGCTCTTCAGGGAAACGCGCCGGCAGGTCCTCCCCCTGCTGCTCCACGGCGATGCCGGTTTTGCCGGTCAGGGCATCGTCGCCGAAACCCTCAACATGTCGCAGCTCGCCGGCTATCGGACCGGCGGGACCATCCACGTCGTCATCAACAACCAGATCGGGTATACGACCCTGCCGCAAGACGCCCGCTCCACACGGTATTGCACCGACATCGCCAAGATGCTGATGGTCCCGATTTTTCACGTACACGGCGAAAACCCGGAGGCGGCCCTGCATGTCGTACGCCTGGCCTACGATTACCGCCGCAAATTTTCCAAGGATGTCGTCATCGACCTGGTCTGCTACCGGCGCTACGGTCATAACGAAGGGGACGATCCGTACTTTACCCAGCCGCTCATGTACGCCAGAATCAAGGACCGCACACCGCTCTTTGATCTATATGCCGAAAAACTCAAGGCCGAAGCCGCTATCGACGACGCCGCCCTTGAAAGCCTGCAGCGCACGGTTGAAAAACGGCTCGAAGACGAATTCCAAACCTCGCAGCAGGCCGCCTGTCCGTTTCCCGAATCGCGCTTTTACGAAAACTGGGAAGGATTTCACGGCCGCTACGACCGGCGGCCGGAACCGACCGGCGTGGCCCGCGAAGCGCTCGCGGCCATGTCCCGTAAACTCAATCAGACGCCCGCCGGTTTTGCCCTCAACCCCAAGCTGGAGCGCATATTAAAAAAACGGCTGGAGAGCGTTGAAACCGGCGCCGGCATCGACTGGGCCGGCGCCGAAGCCCTTGCCTTTGCGTCGATCCTGAAGGAAAACATTCCCATCCGCCTGAGCGGTCAGGACAGCGGCCGCGGCACCTTCAGCCAGCGCCACAGCGTATTGTACGATGTTGTCTCCGGCGTCCCTTTTGTTCCCTTGAACAATCTCGGCCAACCCCAGGCCGAGTACTGCGTGTATGACAGCCTCCTTTCCGAAGCCGCGGTCCTGGCATTCGAGTACGGCTATGCCCTTGCGCAGCCGGGCGCTCTCGTCATCTGGGAAGCTCAGTTCGGTGATTTTGCCAACAACGCCCAGGCCATTATCGACCTTTACATTGCCGCCGGGGAAGCCAAATGGCGGCGGCTGTGCGGCCTGGTCATGCTCCTGCCCCACGGGTATGAAGGTCTCGGCCCGGAGCATTCCTCCGCCCGTCCGGAAAGATTCCTGCAGCTCTGCGCCCAGGACAATCTGCAGGTCTGCAATCCGAGCACCCCGGCGCAGTATTTTCACCTGCTTCGGCGTCAGGTCAGGCGCAATCTGCGCAAGCCGCTGATCGTGCTGACCCCCAAGAGCCTGCTGCGCCACCCCCTGGCCGTTTCACGCCTGGAAGAATTTTCCCGCGGCTTCTTTGAAGAGGTCCTGGACGACCCGGCCGGCATTCGCAACCCGCGCCGCGTCCTTTTTTGCAGCGGCAAGATCTTCTATGAGCTGTCGAAAAAAAGGGACGAGGCGGCGGGCGACGCGGTCATCCTGCGGATCGAACAGTTTTACCCGTTCCCGCACGACCGCCTTGAAAAAATGCTGCAAAACTATCGCTCGGCCGAGAAGTGGATCTGGGTGCAGGAAGAGCCGCAGAACATGGGGGGCTGGCAGTTTATACGGCCTCGTCTGGAAAAACTTTTGAACGGACCCCTTGCCTATGCCGGCCGCAAGCCTTCCGCCGCCACCGCTCCCGGCTTTCCCGCCATCTACAAGGAGGAACAGGCGCAAATCGTTCAATCCGCTTTTGATCAATGAAGGAGATGTCATGAAAACCGAAATAAAAGTCCCCGCCGTGGGGGAATCGGTGCAGGAAGCGATACTGGTTCAGTGGTACAAAAAAAACGGAGAGCCGGTTGAAAAAGACGAACCGCTTTTTCTGATCGAAACCGACAAAGTGACCCTCGAGGTGAACGCCGAAACGGACGGCATCCTGGAAATTGCTGTGGCAGAGGGCGAAACCGTGGCCGTCGGCGCGGTCGTCGGTTATATTGAAACCGACCGCAAAGCCCCTGCGAAAGCAAAAACGGCGGCATCCGCTAAGAAAGCGGAAAAAGATGACCCGGCCGGCGCTGCGACTGAAAAGAAAAAGGAACCCGCTGCAGCCAAAGGGCGGGAACCCGCCGCAAAGGACCCGTCCCCGCGCCGGGAGCCGGAAACCCAAACGCAAGAATCCCCTCGGGGGGAAAAGAGCCCGATCCTCTCTCCGGCCGTACGGCGGCTGGCGGCTGAAAAAAATGTCGACATCGCCCGGGTGAAAGGGAGCGGCCCCGGCGGCCGTATCACCAAAGGCGATGTCCTGCTCTACCTGGAGGGTAAAAGTCCCGGCGAGCCGCGGCCGAAGCAGGACGCCGATGCCGCTTTACCGGATAAAGAAAAGGCGGCGGAAAAGACGCCGGCGGCGCCGGAAAGCAAAACGCCTGCGTTCGGCCGCACCACCCGCAAGTCCATGAGTCCGATCCGGCGCAAAATTGCCCAGCGGCTTTTGGAGGCCAGACAGCAGACCGCCATGCTGACCACCTTTAATGAAATCGACATGCGCCGGATCATGGAGATCAGGAGCCGGCGCAAAGAAGCGTTTCGTAAAAAATTCGGCGTATCTCTCGGCATCATGTCCTTTTTTATCAAGGCATCCGTCTCGGCATTAAAGGCCTTTCCGGAAATAAACGCCTTTATCGAGGGGAGCGACATTGTTTACCATGACTATTGCCATATCGGTGTGGCCGTCGGTTCCGATCGCGGCTTGGTGGTTCCGGTCATCCGCGACGCCGACCGGCTCGGTTTTGCCCCGCTGGAGAAAAGTATTGTCGATTTCGTTGAGAGTATAAAGGCCAACCGCCTCAAGCTGGAAGATCTGGAGGGGGGCACCTTTACCATCAGCAACGGCGGCGTATACGGCTCGCTTCTGAGCACCCCGATTCTGAACATACCCCAGAGCGCCATCCTGGGCATGCATAAAATCGAGCAGCGGCCGGTGGCCGTCGATGACCGCGTGGTGATCCGGCCCATGATGTACGTGGCCCTAAGCTACGACCACCGGATCGTGGACGGCCGTGAGGCCGTCGGCTTTCTGAAACACATAAAGGAATGGATCGAAGATCCGGAAGATCCCTTCAAGGAGGCGGCGGCATGAAAGCTGAAAAAGGATACGACCTGATCGTCATCGGCGCGGGACCCGGCGGCTACGTGGCCGCGATCCGCGCCGCTCAACTGGGAATGCGCGTGGCCTGTATCGAAAAGGAGCAAAGGGTCGGCGGCGTCTGTCTGAACATCGGCTGCATCCCCAGCAAGGCCCTGCTCGATTCCAGCGAATACTTTCACATGGCCGGGACGCATTTCAAGGCGCACGGCATCCGGCTGCAAAAGGTGGGCCTTGACCTGAAAGCGATGATGAAGCGAAAGGATCAGGTGGTGGCCGAACTGACCGGCAATGTGCAGAAACTGCTGGAAGGGCACAAGGTGACGGTCATTCGCGGCACGGCCCGGCTGAGCGCTCCCGATCAGGTGGAAGTCAGGGAAGGCTCCGGCTCCCGAAAAGGGCGGAAGCTCCAGGCCAAGTCGATCCTGCTCGCCACCGGCAGCACCCCGGCGTCGGTTCCGGAAATCGAATTCGACCATGACCGCATCGTCAGCTCCACCGAAGCGCTTGCTTTTACCGCCGTCCCCAAGCGCCTGGCCGTCATCGGCGGCGGCTATATCGGCCTGGAGCTCGGTTCGGTCTGGCAGCGCCTGGGGGCAAAGGTTACCATCATCGAAATGCTGCCGCGAATCGCGGCGGCCCTGGACGGCCAGACCGGGAGGGCCCTGGAACGGATTCTCAAAAGCCAGGGGCTCGACCTGCGCACCGGCACCCGGGTGACCGGAGTAAAACGCCTCAAAAAAAGCGTGAGCCTCACCCTGGCTGGCGGCGACAAGGAGGAGACGCTTAGCTGCGACCGCCTGCTGGTGGCGGTGGGACGCAGGCCCAACACCCGCAGCCTGGGACTGGCAGAAGTCGGGGTTCAAACCGATCCCGCCAGCGGCTTTGTCGAAGTCGACGAGGCCTATCGCACCAGCATCCCTTCGGTTTACGCCATCGGCGACATCATCGCCGGTCCCATGCTGGCCCACAAGGCTTCGGCCGAAGGAATCGTTGCGGTGGAAGGAATGGCGGGAGTTCCCGGCGAGGTCAATTACGATGCGATCCCGGCCGTCATTTACACCTGGCCCGAAGTCGCCAGCGTGGGACTTACCGAAGAGCAGGTCAAGGAGCGCGCCATTCCTTACTGCGTCGGCGCCTTTCCGTTTTCAGGCGCCGGCCGCGCCCGCTGCATGGGTGAAAAGGAGGGCTTTGTCAAGCTGATTGCCCACGGCCGGACCGACCGCATCCTGGGCGTCCACATCATCGGGCCGCGGGCGGCCGATATGATCGCTGAATGCGTCCTGGCCCTGGAGTTCGGCGCCTCTTCCGAAGATATCGCCCGCAGCGTGCACGGCCATCCCACATTTGCCGAAGCGCTTCAGGAGGCGGCCATGGCCGTTCGCAAGTGTTCGACATATGCATCCTGAACCAGAATATCTCCTTAATAACCGCGAAAGGCAAACAAAATGAAATACAAGGTATTGGGACGGACTGGGGTTCTGGTTTCCGAATTGTGCCTCGGCACCATGAGTTTCGGCGGGGATGCGGATGAACCGGAATCGGCCCGCATGTTCAAGCGCTGCCGCGATGCCGGCATCAATTTTTTTGATTGCGCCAATGTCTACTGCCAGGGCAAATCAGAGGAAATTCTGGGTCGGCTCATCAGCGATTGCCGCGACGAAGTCGTTATCGCCTCCAAGGCAACCCAGCGGACCGGCAGGGATTTCAACGCCCTGGGGTCTTCCCGGCGCCATATCATGCTCGAAGTCGAAAAGAGCCTGAAACGCCTCCGGACCGACCGGATCGACCTGTACTTTATTCACCACTTCGATAGCCTGACCCCCATCGACGAAAGCCTGCGCGCCCTCGACGATCTGGTGCGCCAGGGAAAACTGCTCTACATCGGCGCCAGCAACTGGGCGGCCTGGCAGACCGCCAAGGCCCTGGGGATTTCCGCCGGGCAAGGCCTGGCCCGTTTTGAGTGTATCGAACCGATGTACAATCTGGTCAAAAGGCAGGCCGAAGTCGAAATTTTACCCCTGGCGCTCTCTGAAAATCTGGGCGTCATCGTATACAGTCCCCTCGCGGGCGGGCTGCTGTCCGGTAAATACTCCCAAGGGGACAAGGGGGCTGCGGGCCGGATCGTCCAGAAAGGAAGCTACATCAAACGCTACAGCGATCCGCTTTATTTCGAAATTGCGGCGCGACTGGTCGATTTTGCCAAAAGCGTCCATACCCACCCCGCCACTTTGGCGGTCAGCTGGGTTCGCACGCACCCGGCCGTAACGGCGCCCATCATCGGAGCTCGAAACGTATCCCAGATCGAGCCTTCCCTGGCCGCGGCCGACTTTAACATGACGCCCGATTTGCGCGCTGAAATATCCAAGCTGTCCGTTCAACCGCCCAATGCAACCGACCGCCTGGAAGAGGTCATCGATCCGAACTTTTGCTTGCGCAACCGCTGAGGAAAACCGCCGGATCAGAAATTCTGGGGAATAACGATCGACAGGATCGATCCAAACCCCGCCAGAAATAAAGAGACCGTCGGAAATTCGTCCGGGGTTGTCATCAGACCGAAGAGGATGCCTGCCACTCCGATGATTAAGATGCCGGGTCCCAGCGCGTATTCCTTTTTAAATCGTGTGCATGTCTGCCGTGCCATGGATGATACCTCCCAAACTGAAAAACGCCGCTTCTCCTCAAGAAAATCCCAATGACCAAAATTCGAAAATCCAATGCAAAGCCACTGCGCCTTGACTTGGCTCTGGGGACCCAGTTTTCCATATTATAATAAAAACACAAGCGCCACGCAACTGCTGCCGGCGAAATCGCTCCGGCTTTCAGCGTTTGAACTTCGCCGCTGACACTTCGGAAACCGCATGCAGGTCCATGTTTTTCCCTTCGTTTTTGCTGGTTATGCAGGTTCGCCGGCCGGCTCAATTCGTTCTGAACAGCTCCGTGCTGATATAGCGCTCGCCGGTGCTGGCCAGAACGACAACGATCATATTACCCCGGGAGGACTCACGCCCGGCGATCCGGAGCGCAGCCCAGACCGCTGCTCCCGAGGATATTCCGCAGAGGAGCCCCTCTTTATCGGCCAGATCCCGGGCCGTCTGAAAGGCATCTTCATTTTGTACGGCGACGACTTCATCGATCAGGGTCTGATCCAGCACATCGGGTATAAAGCCGGCCCCGATCCCCTGGATTTTATGGGGTCCCGGTTTGCCGCCGGAAAGAACCGGCGACGCTGCCGGTTCCACCGCAACCGCCTTGAATCCCGGCTTCCTGGCTTTAATGACCTGCGCCACCCCGGTAATGGTGCCGCCGGTCCCGACCCCGGCAACCAGAATATCGGCCCGCCCTTCGCTGTCGCGCCAGATCTCCTCGGCGGTGGTTTCACGGTGTATTTTCGGATTGGCCGGATTTTTAAACTGGTCCGGCATGAAGGCGTCATTGCGGGAGGCCAGGATCTTTTCGGCTTCGGCGATCGCGCCTTTCATGCCGCCGGCGGCGGGAGTCAGCACCAGTTCCGCGCCCAGGTGCGTTAAGAGCTTGCGTCTTTCCAGGCTCATGGTTTCCGGCATGGTCAGACGCAGGCGATACCCTTTGGCGGCGCAGATAAACGCCAGCGCAATGCCGGTATTGCCGCTGGTGGGTTCTACGATCAGGGTTCCGGGACCGATGCGCCCCTCCAGTTCGGCCGCCTCGATCATGGCCGCGGCAATACGGTCCTTGACGCTCCCCAGTGGATTGAAAAACTCCAGCTTGGCATACACCTCGGCCGCCAGCCCCTCGGCCAGCCGGTTTAAACGCACCATCGGCGTCGAACCGATGGTATGATCGATCCGGGAATACAGTTTCATGTCTGACTCCTTATAAGGTTCTTCTCCCCATCAGTGCATCATTCGCCATAGGCGGTTCCAAAAACGGATTGGGGCAAAGGGTTCCAGGGACCAAGTGTTGATTTTTCCGAATTTCACTTGAACCCTGGAATCCTCGACCCCTTGGCCCCTTATTTAAATATCAGCCGAGGCGTTTCCATCATCACGGTGGTGTCCGGCGGGACCGATTCGGTCAGCCAGACATTGCCGCCGATAATAGAGCGCGCCCCGATAACCGTATCCCCCCCCAGAATCGTCGCCCCCGAATATATCACCACGTCATCCTCGATGGTCGGGTGCCGCTTGATCCCCCGCAATCGGTCGCCGGCCCCTTTGGGCACCGACAGAGCCCCCAGGGTAACCCCTTGATAGACCCGCACGTTTTTTCCGATCAGGGTGGTCTCGCCGATGACCACGCCGGTGCCGTGATCGATCACGAAACTTTCACCGATCTCCGCCCCCGGGTGGATGTCGATACCGGTCAGGCTGTGGGCATGCTCCGTCATGATGCGCGGCAGCAGCGGCACCTTGTTTTCAAAGAGTTTATGGGCAATCCGGTAAACCGTAATGGCGAAAAGGCCGGGGTAGCTGAAAATAATCTCATCATAACTTTTGGCGGCGGGATCGCCCTCATAGGTTGCACGCACATCCGTGGCCAGGATCCTGCGGATGGAGGGGATCGCGTCGATAAAATTCAGGGTAATCCGGTGGCCGCGTTCGCCGCAATCACTGCAGGGCTGATCGTAACGGAAGCAGTCATGCCGGATGCTGTTGATGATCTGCTCGGACAGCAGGTCATAAAGTACGGACACCGTCTGCCCCATTTTGTATTTCAGATTGACCGGATCGAGTTTTTCCTTTGTAAAATAACCCGGAAAAAATATCTCCCGCAACGTGTGGATAATTACAACAACCGAGCCATTGGAGGGAATCGGTTCATCATCCAGATGCGTATAGCATTCGGTATCATGGCAGCTCGCGATGATCTCTTCGGCTTTTTCCGGCAGTTGCCGGCGGAAGCCTGAAGTTGAGGCCGCCTCCGCTTTGCAGGTTTCCGGTGATTTTTTCTGGTCGTTCATGGATAACATTCTCCGAATAATTCATCCCCGAAAGATGCTTCGTATCCGGGTTTATTAAAGAGTGCATCATTGCGTAAACATCCTAACGCCGCCTGCCGTTGCTGCAGTTCGAATCACGAAAACGCTTGCACCCATCAGTAATTGAGCCGGCGGCGGACTGTTTCAGCGGGGCAAACCGATCATGAAAATACCATAGGTGGCAAACAGATCCGGCATCACACGGACGATGCTCCCCCTTTTATCCCGGCTGTTGGTGTTGATCGCGACTTCCTTTAAAATTTTAAACCCGACTTCCCTTGAAAACTTCCTGAAATCCTTGAGAGTGATCACCCGGATATTGGGTGTATCGTACCATTCATACGGCAGCTGCTTGGATATGGGCGCATACCCGCTGAAAAGCAGCTGCAGCCGGATACGCCAGTGACTGAAGTTGGGAAAACTGACGATTCCCCTTCCCCCGACCCGCAGCAGTTCCTGCAGCAGGGCGGCCGGTTCGTATACCTGCTGCAGGGTCTGGCTTAAAATCACATAATCGAACGAATGATCGGCATAATCCAAAATCTCCGCATTGATATCGCCGTGCAGGACCGACAACCCTTTTTCAATCGCACCGGCCACGCGCGATTCCACCCGTTCGATTCCGGTTCCGACAACCTGTCTGTTTTTCTCAAGATAATGCAGCAAATCACCCTCGCCGCAGCCCAGATCGAGAACCCGGGCGCCCGGTTCGATCCAGGAAGCGATGATCTGAAGATCATAGCGCATGCCGTTATTTTTGAATTTCAGTGCAGACACTTTCTAAAAAACCTCTGATCAGTGAATTCAGCCGCGGGCTGGGAAGCAGAAAAGCGTCATGACCCCATTCGGCCTCGATTTCACAAAAGCTCACATCCAGGTTGTTCTTTTTCATCGCTTTCACCATGGCCTTGGATTGATACGTCGGATAAAGCCAGTCGGAAGTAAATGAAACCACCAGAAATCTGGCGCCGGTTCTGGAAAAGGCTTTGACGCCCGACCCGTCGCCGTACTGTTTTTCGAGGTCGTAATAATCCGCGGCCTTGGTAATGTATAAAAAGGAGTTGGCGTCAAACCGGTCAACGAACTTTGTCCCCTGGTGGCGCAGATAGCTTTCCACCTCAAAATCGGCGTCAAAATGAAACGAGAAATCGCTTTTATTCTGCAGCCTGCGGCCGAATTTATGCCGCATGGACTCGTCCGACAGATAGGTAATATGTCCGATCATGCGCGCAACCGCCAGGCCGTGGTTCGGTTTTTGCCCGCTATAATAGTTGCCGCCGTTCCAGTCCGGATCCGCCATGATGGCCTGCCGGGCCACTTCATTAAAGGCGATGGCAAGGGCGGAATGCCGGGTCGTGGAAGCCAGCGGAATGGCGGAGGCCACCATTTGCGGATAGCGCACGCACCATTCCAGGACCTGCATGCCGCCGATGGAGCCGCCCACCACCGACAGTATTTTCCGGACCCCGAGGTGATCCATCAGCGCCTTTTGCGCCTTGACCATATCGCCGATGGTTACAAAAGGAAAATCCAGCCCATAGGGTCTGTTTGCGGCCGGGTTGATGGACCCGGGGCCGGTGGTTCCCATGCAGCTTCCCAGAATATTCGAACAGACCACAAAATATTTGTCGGTATCGATCCCTTTGCCCGGCCCCACCATGATATCCCACCAGCCGGGCTTGGCATCGACCGAATCGTAATAGCCGGCCACATGGGAATCACCGGAAAGGGCGTGGCAAATCAGGACGGCGTTATTCTTATCGCCGTTTAATTCGCCGTAGGTTTCATAGGCGATCGTCACCGGTCCGAGCCTGGCGCCGCTTTCAAGGGTCATTAAATCGGGCGGCCCGGCGGTCGTAAAGAATTTCTTCTCCACGATGCCGACGGAAATACCGTCCTTGTCGTGTTCGATGTATTCACTCATTGTTCAGGGTTATTGTCCAAGGCCTGGTCGATATCCGCACAAATGTCTTCCGCCGCTTCGATGCCCACCGAGAGGCGCACCAAGTCGGGGGTAATCCCGCCCGCAAGCTGCTGTTCCTCGCTGAGCTGCGAGTGGGTGGTGCTGGCCGGATGAATCGCCAGGCTTTTGGCGTCACCGACATTGGCCAGATGCGATATCAGCTCCAGGCGGTCGATAAATGTTTCGCCGCTTTTTCTCCCGCCGGCGATGCCGAACACCACCATGCCGCCGAATCCGTTCTTAAATTGCCGGGCGGCATTCGCATAGGCCGGATCGGATTCAAGGCCGGGGTAGCGGACCCATTTCACCTTCGGATGCCTGCTGAGATGCCGGGCGACCTTTTCGGCATTGCTGCAGTGGCGCTGCATTCTGACCGAAAGGGTTTCGATGCCCTGCAGGAACATCCAGGCATTGTCCGGACTGATACAGGCGCCCAGGTTTCTGAGGGGCACCAGCCGCATTCGCAGGATAAACGCCAGCGGGTTGAGATCGCCCAGATCATGGGCGTATCTCAGGTTATGATAAGATCCGTCCGGCTGGTTGTAAAGGCGGAACTTGTCGTCCGTCCAATCAAATTTCCCGCTGTCCACAACGATGCCGCCGATCCCGGTTCCATGGCCCCCCAGCCATTTGGTCAGGGAATGGACCACGATATCGGCGCCGTGTTCGATGGGTCGGAAGAGATAGGGCGTCGTAAAGGTGGAATCCAGCACCAGGGGAAGATGGTGTTTTCGGGCCACCCGTGAAAGCCCGCCGATGTCAGCCACGTCCAGGGTGGGATTGCCGATGGTCTCGGCAAAAATCATGCGGGTTTTAGCCGTGATCGCTTTATCAAAGTTAACCGGATCCGACGGATCGACAAACCGGACGGTGATGCCCATTTCCGGTAAAATATTATTGAACATGGTATAGGTGCCGCCGTAAAGATTGCCGGCAGACACCACCTCGTCGCCGTGGCCGCAGATGTTGATGACGGAATAAAATATGGCCGACGTCCCCGATGCCAGCGCCAGGGCGGCGGCGCCGCCTTCCAGTGCGGCCATCCGTTTTTCGAGAACATCGTGGGTGGGGTTCATCAGGCGGGTGTAGATGTTGCCCGGTTCGCTGAGGCCGAACAGGTTGGCCGCGTGCCGGGTATCGCGAAAAACGTATGAACTGGTTCGATAGACCGGAACGCCGCGGGAAAGGGTTTCGTCAATCGTCGCGCCGGCATGCAGCGCCAGGGTATCAAAATGATATTTCCGTTCCATTTTCTGCCTCCTTATCTCACTCATACCTGCCGTTTCGGGGGAAATCCGCCCCTTTCGCTGAAATTTGCGATAAAGCCGATCCGCAGAAAATACCCGCGTATTTGGCTGAGTGGAAAATCGATTTGGACTGAATACAGGGGAATCGGCAGAGGGGCCGGCTGCGGCTTAAATCATGGCGGTCAGGACCTCACAGGTTCGGCAAACCTCCATTTTCTCTTTCCAGTTCTTATGGGGGGCCCCTTCACAAATGGTGCCGTTAATAAACCAGCACAGTTTGCCGGAGCGAAATTCCCAGGCCGGACACTTTTTTTTCCGGTCGGGGGGACATTTTTTAACGGTCCAGCAGGGTTTTTGGCGGGCCAGGCTGTCCCGCGAGCGTGAAAGCAGAAAATAAAGCTGTCTCTCAACGTGGGTCGGAATGGTCCGCCATCCCTGTTCATAACTATGGATTGCCTTCAGCGAAGTCCCCAGAAGTTCCGCCATCTGTTTCTGGGTTTTTTTCAGTTTTTTCCGAAATTGCGAGAATTCTTTGCTTTCCACCGTCGCCTCCCTGATGTTCATAATTACTCCATGCCGGATAATACCACGAAGTGATACGGTTTTGTCAACCCCAAAAACCGGTCGGCGTACATTGTGGGGTATTCCCAAATCGATCGTTTTTAAAAAAGTATGGGGATGAAACCCCGGCATCTTTCCGTGCGGATTTATGGGGGGTCGGGCCCGGCTGGACGAGGAGGACAACACCCCTTCAGCGGCAATTGAAAAAAGGGGAAATGCCGTGGGAAGGGCGGCGGGATCACGCCGGCAACGTAACCATCATCCCTGCCGTTTGCGCGGGTCCAGCCGCCCTTGAACGCGGAATTTCACTGCTGCCGATCGGGCTTACACTTTTTGAACGTTCTTTGCCGACGGTCCGCGCTCACCCTCCTCGACGTCGAAGGTAACCCGGTCGCCCTCAGCCAGTGTTTTGAATCCGGACATGTTGATGGCGGAATGGTGCACAAAAATATCACCGCCCTCTTCCCGCTCGATAAATCCGAACCCTTTTTTGTTGCTGAACCACTTCACTACTCCAGTTGCCATTTTAATTCCTCCTCTTGATGAATACACCTTCGGATTGACGCCGTTGCGAAACGGCTTCAATCAGGCCACGACGGGGGTCGATCCGTCAGGCGGACATTCGCGCCTGATGGTCGATCCAACCCACGACTAAATTAACAATAAAGTCGATTTCAGGATTTTTCAATACTCTCCCTTTTGGAATCCGGTGCCATTTGAATATGCAGTTCCGGCAACAGGTTGCGGTGGCATGCTGCGCAATAAAAACAGGGTGATTTTTCATCGGGGTCTGTTTGCCGTCATTTTCGGGAAAAGCCGGAGCGATGCGCGTGGTGATAAAATCGAAAGCGTGCCTGCGGATGGTATCGATTCCTTTATCGTGAAGATAAGACAGGTCTTTGGTGGAAAGCCTGAATCCGGACCTGAAAGCGGAACGCTTCAGGGATAACAACGCCGCCTTTACCTGTTCATCCATTCTGTTCTTTAACGTCCTGCCGGCCTGTTACGCCACGTCCGGGTGCCGGAACCCCTTGCGATTCCATTATCGGATCCTTTATATCATCACCCCGCCTGAAATCAACAATTTTTGTAATCGTTCAGCTTTTTGAAAAAATACGATAAGCCTGACAGGGTTCGGGCCGCAGCGCGCCGCAACAAATGCAACCGTGCCTTCGCCCAACGCCCCCAAATTTTTAAGAGTATTTTCACAGGCAGCAACGGCGCATGCTGTCGTGCGAGATTATCCTCTGGGTCTGTCCGGTTTCCGTTTGACTCTTTCCGCACTTTCTCATATAGCGTAGCCAAAAAAAATTTTCCGGTTGCCTGCAAATCCCATTGATAACGGCAAGGCAAGCCGGTGCTTATAGCGGATCTCTTTAAATAACCATAATATTTTAGTGTATTCGGAAACTGAAATGCTTTTGGCTGAAAATCTTACAAAGGGGTTTGCCACCCAGGTGTTGTTTGAGAATGCGGATTTTACCGTCGCCCCCAGGGAGCGCATCGGGCTTGTCGGCCGGAATGGGCACGGCAAGACGACACTGCTTCACCTCATCGCCGGTGAAGAGCAGCCCGATAGCGGCAGCATCACCTGTCCCAAAAATTACCGCATCGGCTATGTTCGACAACATATTGAGTTTACGGAAGATTCCGTCATAAAGGAAGGAATCAGGGGGTTGCCGGCGACCGAACAGGACCAGCACTGGAAAGTTGAAAAAATTCTGGCCGGACTCGGTTTTTCAGACAGCGATTTGCACCGGCACCCCGCTGAATTTTCCGGTGGATTTCAGGTCCGGCTGAACCTGGTCAAAGCCCTTGTATCCGAACCGGATTTGTTGCTGCTGGATGAGCCCACCAATTACCTGGATATTGCTTCGATCCGCTGGATCGAGCGCTTCCTGGTGAACTGGCCCCATGAACTGATACTGATCACGCACGACCGGTCGTTCATGGATGCGATCGCCACCCATATCATGGGAATCCATCGGCAAAAAATCCGGAAAATATCCGGAAACACCGTCAAATACTATTCCCAGATCGCCCAGGACGAGGAGATTTATGAAAAGACCCGGATCAATGAAGAACGCCGCCAAAAAGAGATTGAACAGTTTATCAACCGTTTCAGGGCCAAAGCCAGACTGGCGAATCTTGTACAGTCACGGGTCAAGGCGCTGCAGAAACTTGAAAAAAAAGAAAAACTGAAAACCATTCAGGTGCTCGACTTTTCTTTTCGGAGCAAACCTTTCACCGGCAAACGGGTGCTTGCCGCGCAAAACATCTTTTTTTCATATGACCGCAAAACGGAGCTGATCAAAGGGTTCAACCTTACGGTCCGGCCGCAGGAACGGATTTTTATCATCGGAAAAAACGGAAAGGGCAAGACCACCTTATTGAAGCTCCTGGCCGGAGGACTCACGCCCCAAAACGGTGATATCACCCTCGGCCCGGGTGTACATAAAGGCCTTTTTGAGCAAACCAATATCAATCGTTTGATGGACGGCTGCACGATTGAGGAAGAGATCATGCGGTCGCATCCCGATGTGGATCGGCAACAGGCCCGGAATATCTGCGGCGCCATGATGTTTTCCGGAGACGATGCCTTAAAAAAAATCGGCGTTCTCTCCGGCGGCGAAAAAAGCAGGGTGATGCTGGCAAAGCTTCTGGTCACGCCGGCAAACCTGCTCCTGCTGGATGAACCAACCCATCATCTCGACATGGAGTCCTGCGACGCCCTGCTGGCCGCGCTGGTCAATTTTGCGGGAACCATTGTGATGGTCACCCATAATGAAATGTTTTTAAACGCCCTGGCGGATCGTCTGATCGTATTCCAGAATGACGGCATCGAGGTGTTCGAGGGCAATTACGCCGAATTTCTGGAACGCGGCGGATGGCGGGATGAAAAAGCCGGCGATAGACCGGCAAACGCAGGCGACGCCAAAGCGGACCCCTCCAGGCTGACCAAAAAAGAAAAGCGGCGGATGCGTTCGGAAATCGTTGCGCAGCGGTCCAGCGCCATTAAAAAACTTGAAGATCGGATCGCAGCGCTTGAAAAAGAAATTGCCGCCGGGGAACAGCGCCTCAATGGCCTCAACGCTGAAATGCTGGAAGCTTCCCGGTTGCAGGACGGCCCCGTGATCGAAGCACTTTCAAAGTCCCTGCATGCCTGCAGCAGCGCCGTCGACAAACTCTACGCGGAACTCGAAAAAAAATCGGCGCAATATGATGAGCACAGAGCCGATTTTGATGAACGGCTGGAAGCAATCGAAAAAATGTAAGCCGGGCAGGAACGTGTCTAAATTGCCTCAACCGGTTTACATGTGGAAATCACATCAATAGAGCGGCATAATCTTTTGAAACTTTTTTTTTATATCAGCATCACCCTGGCAATCCTCAGCGGTCTGTTTTTACCGGCGCTAAGCGTTTTTTCAGGTTTGATCCCGCTGATGATCGCCGTAATGCTGTTCGTCAATTTCCTGGATGCAAAAATCGAGTGGGCGCACGTATTCCGCAGGGAACTTTTCATTACCTTTTTCCTGACGGTTTTTTTTATGCCGTTTATCACCCATAACCTGCTTTCGGTAGGATTTGAAGCCCCATATCGCGTCGGACTCCTTCTGGTTGCCTGTGCGCCGACCGGCGTCATGGGAATCATTCTCATTCGTTATCTTCAGCATGGAGATTTTCAGCTTGCTTTCAGCAATTTTCTGTTCTCCACTTTCGGGTCGATCCTGGTTATTCCGTTTGTCCTTAAATTGTTTCTCGGGCAAACGGCGCCCATTGAATCCCGCCCCATCCTGATCCAGACCGCCGCCCTGATCATCATTCCTTACATCGCAACCCGCCTGGTAAAACGCTTTTGCAGGAAAACACTGCAGCAGTCCCTGAAAAAAACAACTGCTTTTCTGACTCCCGTTTTTGTTTTCGTGATTGTGTCCACTTCGATTGCAAGCGCTTCCGACGAACTGGAATGGAATGCGATGCTGCTCGCCCTCTCGGCAAGCGTGTTTGCGATTTATTTCCTGCAGGGGGCGCTGGGTTACCTGGCCGGACATGTCGTCCGCCAAGGGGATATCCAAAACACCCTTACACTGATTTCCTCGTCCCGGAATTGTCAGATTATCCTTGTGGTTGCCATTCTGAATTTTTCAGCGCTGACGGCCGTACCCATCATCATTGCAACTATTTTCCACCATCTCATGAATGCCTTCTGGTTGTGGGTCTTGCAGCGCAGTTAAAGCCGCTTCCGAATTCAATCGGCGCATGGGCGCATAGGGGGAGAATCCAGGTGCATGGATATCCGTTTTCCCTTTTACTTCCGCAACCGGGTCAGAATCAGATAGCAGGCCCCCGCAACCAGTATGGACGGCATCGAACCGCCGATGCTGAATTTCATTAATGCCATCCATTCATAAGTCACGAAACCGATTGCCCAGGACAGGAGCGCAATCCGATTAAACCCCCTGAAGTACCAGTATGGGCCGTTGCTGCGATAGAGGGCGTCCAAATCCAGGCGGCGCCGCCGCACCATAAAATAATCGGTCAGAACCACCCCGAAGAGCGGCATGAACATGGCGCCGATGAAGAAAAGAAAGTTTTCATACTGCTCCATGGGAAAAACCAGTGCCACCAGAATGGACAGAATACCGGCAATCCACATGATCGCTTTGGCCCCTATTTTCTGGGAAATATTCATCATCGAGCAGGTGGCGGAATACACATCCGGAAAGTCGGAAGTGATCGTGGAAAAAACCACCATGATCAGCGCCGGTGCCGCAAAGCCTATTTTCCCCATGATTTGCAGGATCAAAGCCCCCGGATCGGTTTCACCGGTCGCCAGCGTGGCCGCCAGGCCCAGCAGATACATCCAGGATGAAACGATAAAATAGCCCCACCAGGTGTTCCAGAAAGCCGATACGGAATTTTTTGAAAACCGGGAATAATCGGAAACCAGCGGCATCCACGAAATCGGCATGGCGATAACCAGGTCCAGTCCGATCATGAACGGCATATCCTTGGGCTTGATAGTCAAAATCTCACTGCCGAACTCCCTGAACGACACCCAGCTCATCAGGGCGCAAATCAGCAGCAGTGCCACCACTGCCGCTGTCTGCATGAATTTCCAGACAGGGCGACCGGTATAAAGCGCCCATGTCAGGGTGCCGAATCCGATCAGAACGATCCAGAAATTGTCGGAAGCCAGGATTCCGCCCAAAGGCTTTCCCAGCATGGCCCCCGCCCGGCCGCCGATAATCAGCATAATGGAAGCCCATCCGATCAGTTGAATGATGTTGATGAGGGCGCCCAGGTTTGAACCGCGGATTCCGAAAGCGGGACGAACGGAGACCATCGACATGATGCCGTGATCCGACCCCATTACGCCGCCAAGTGCCATAAAGGTGTTGCCGATGACATGACCCAGAATGATGGCCCAGAAACCCATCCAGAATCCCATCGGCGCCAGAAAACCGCCGGCCCAGATTTCAGCCAGGGAAATCGCCACCCCGGCCCACAGCAGAAAATAATCCCTTCCGCCCAGGTTTCTATCGGTCGAAGGTATCGGTTTTATGTCCATGGTTTACCTCGTATACGTGAATGATACCCTGTTGATGCAACTGCAGGCTTTAATGGGACCTGCAAATGCCGGCTTAAAAAGATGTTATTGAAATAACGCCCGATTTTCAGGATCGTCATAGCGTATTTAGGGCGTAAAAGGCAAGTTGAAGATCCGCTGAATTTTCAAAATCCCCCCGTGTCAGGGTCATGGAATCAGTGCCGGGGGTATTGTGCCGGAAGGAATACAAGATATAGTATGTTTTTTTTATTGACACACAAAATATAATCTTTTATTCTTTCCCGTAATTAAACTTGGATAACCTCCCGGCATATTCAGGAGTGGGATGATGGCTGCACCGATCAAGTTAAAAAAACGGAAACATCCTTCGCAAACACATGCAAGAAACGAAGCGGTGTTCCTGCACCCCTCTGCTACTGGTCGCACCGTCGGTTTCATCGTCGATATCGGCAGACGCAACATTCCATTCGATACCACGACCGCGGCAAACGACGGCGACGGGGAAAATCTGCTGGACGCCCTGATGGACGGATCCTTCCTTCCTTTCGATATCAACAACCCTTGTGAAATTGAGGACATGGATTTCGGCGATACCTTTTACAATATTGAGAACAGGCTTCGACGCAGCTGGCAGTTCAAGGATCTGACCGGCAAACACCTGTCGGAGTTGGAATTTCTCATGCAGCATATCACAATGACGGAAAACTGAAACCCGGAGTCCTTACCTGCTCCCATGAAAACCGATTTTAAGCCGGGGTTGAATACTTTTTTCTGGATAAAACATATCCTCCTGCTCCTGTTGAGCTGTCTCTTTCTCCTGTTCGGCATCCAGATTCTCATTGCCGCATACAAGCTGGATGATCCGTTTTCATTCATACTGACATTTTTTGCCTCAAATTTTATCATTCTCATCAGCGCAGCCTTCATCTTTGTCGTTATCTACCGGGTAAAAGCTTTTTACGCCGGATCCAATTCAAAAGATCCTCCGGAAAAGGCATAACTCAAAAAATAAGTTGCCTTAAATCCATTTTTATGTATTTTTTAGCCCGGTATCCAGAATATCCCGGTTATCTGCAAAACACAGGTTAACAACCGAAAGTCCGCCGGGGCGGGCTTCCATAAATGAATGATTTGACCGGAGATTCCTGAACATGCACGGCAAATAGAAAGGGGTTAAAAGGTGGTCCATTCGGAATCCGGCCCGCATGACGACAATACGCTTTCCAAGCACTTCGATCTGCTGGTCATCGGCGGCGGCAATGCGGCTCTGTGTGCCGCAATAACCGCGCAGGAAGCCGGCGCCAGGGTGCTGCTGCTCGAATGCGCCCCCAGGGAATTTCGGGGCGGCAACAGCCGCCACACCCGCAACCTGCGATACCTCCATGCGAGCGGAAACGACCACCTGACCGGACCCTACCTTGAAGACGAGTTCTGGGACGACCTCAATCGCGTCACCGCCGGTCAAACCAACGAAGAGCTGGCCCGCTTTACCATCCGCCAGTCCGACAACATCGGCTTATGGATGACCCGGCACGGCGTCAGGTTTCAACCGGCCATGCGCGGCACGCTCCATCTGGCCCGGACCAACGGTTTTTTTCTCGGCGGCGGCAAAGCCCTGATAAACGCCTATTATGCCACTGCTGCAAAACTGGGAGTCCGGGTCCTGTATGATGCCGCGGTTTCCGACCTGGAGATTCTCGATGGACGGTTTCAATCCGCAACGGTCCAATACCAGGGCCGCGCGCAAACGGTTCGCACAAAAGCCGTGGTGGTGGCTTCCGGCGGATTTCAGGCAAATCTCGAATGGCTGAAGGAATCCTGGGGGCCCCCGGCGGAGAATTTTCTAATCCGCGGCACACCCTACGATACAGGCCGCATGCTGCGGGTTCTGCTGGACAGAGGCGCCAAGTCCGTCGGAGATCCCCGCCAGTGTCATGCCGTGGCGATTGACGCCCGCGCCCCCAAATTTGACGGCGGCATCGTCACGCGGCTTGATTGCGTACCCTTCGGCATCGTTGTCAACAGGGAAGCCCGGCGCTTTTACGATGAAGGTGAGGACTTCTGGCCCAAGCGGTATGCCATCTGGGGGCGCCTGGTTGCCCAGCAGCCGGATCAGATCGCTTATGCCGTCATCGATTCAAAGTCCATCGACCTGTTCATGCCTTCGGTTTTCCCGCCCATCGAAGCCGACTCCATCAGGGCCATGGCCCTGAAACTGGAACTGGATCCGTCCGCCCTCGAAGCAACCGTGTCGACTTTCAATCAGGCCACCCGTCCCGGCCGGTTTGTTCCCGGCGATCTGGACGAATGCTCCACCGTGGGCCTGGAACCGGTCAAGAGCCACTGGGCCCGGCCGCTGGACAGCCCGCCCTTCTATGGCTATCCCCTCAGACCCGGCATCACTTTCACCTACCTGGGGGTCAGCGTTAATGACCGCACCCAGATCATCATGCAGAACGATCAGCCGTCGGCAAACATCTTCGCGGCCGGCGAGATCATGGCAGGCAACATTTTAGGAAAAGGATACATGGCGGGTTTCGGTATGACCATCGGCACGGTTTTCGGCTGCGTCGCCGGAAAGGAGGCGGCCCGCTATGTCAGCACCTGAAAAAGTAAAAGAAGCCGACCGCGTGATGGTAATCTGCAATTCCTGCCGCTACTGCGAGGGCTATTGCGCGGTTTTCCCGGCCATGGAGCGCCGCCGGACTTTTACGGCGCAGGATCTGAAGTACCTTGCCAACCTGTGCCACAATTGCCGCGGATGTTATTATGCCTGTCAGTATGCCCCGCCGCATGAATTTGATGTAAACGTACCGAAAACACTTGGGGAGCTTAGACTGGACACCTACCTGGAATTCACCTGGCCGGAAGCTTTTAAGGGTCTCTTCAGACAAAACGGACTGGCAGTCGCGCTGATCGCAACCCTGAGCGTTCTGTTTGTTCTGTTTCTAACCCTCCTTTTCAAAGGGTTTTCCGTCTTTGAAATTCACACGGGGGAAAACGCATTTTACCGGATCATACCTTACTGGGCCATGGTTGCCCCGCTGTCCGCCTTGGGGCTTTTTGTTCTGGCAGGCATTTTCAAGGGCATCGGCAATTTTTGGCGTGGATCCGGCGGGGCCCTGGTTGAATTGTTCGACCCGCGGGCAAATGCCCGGGCGCTCCGGGATGTATTGCAGCTTAAATACCTGGACGGCGGGGGTTACGGCTGCAACTATCCCGATGAACGCTTCAGTTTTATCCGCAAATGGTTTCATCATCTTACGTTTTACGGATTCATCCTCTGCTTTGTTTCCACGACCATCGCTGCGGCTTACGATCATTTTCTGCACTGGCCGGCGCCGTACCCGTTCTGGAGCTGGCCGGTCGTATCGGGAACCGTGGGCGGGACCGCCCTGCTGATGGGAACGGCGGGCTTGCTGTTTCTCAAGTTGAAGATGGACCCGGCGCCGGCCGCGCCGCGCGCCTTCGGCATGGATATCGCATTCCTGTCGCTGCTGTTTTTAACGAGTCTTACCGGCCTGCTGCTGCTTCTTTTTCGGGAGACAGGGGCAATGGGGATCCTGCTGGCGGTGCACCTCGGCATCGTTGTCGGGCTTTTTCTCACCATGCCCTACGGAAAGTTCATCCACGCAGCCTATCGCTACGCGGCCCTTGTCCGTAATGCAAATGAAAAGCTGGCGGAAGAAAGGGTGGCGGCCGATCCCAAAGAGTAAATATCCTAATGCCAAAAACAAAATTATATTCGCGCTGTCCGCTCCGGTTTTTCACTCTTCATCTTCATCGATAAACGCAAAACCTTCCATGATTTCGCGGGCGGTCCGGTTTAAAGCGATGTTGCGGGCCAGCCACTTTCCATCCATCTGATCCAGTTCCGCGGTCAGCGCAATCTGTCCGGAGGGGTGACCGATGACAATCTCCGGCCCCCCGCCGCTGCGCAGTTCGGCAACAACGCTGCCGGGCAATACGGCCGCGGCGGCTGCGGCAACCGAGCCGGTAACGGCAATGGTACGATGCATCACCCCCATGGCTGCCGTTAAAATCATGAACTGATGACTTTCACCGGATTGTTCTGCTCCCGATATGTCTTTGTAAGGCTGCGGCCGCCGCACCGCCAGCACTTTGGGAATCGCCGGCGACTTGAGACGTGCATCGTCGGGTGTTTTCGCTATACCCAGGCGAACGGCCGCGGCGCCCCTCACCGCCTCCATCTTTTGCCACAAACCGGCATCCTCCTCCCACTGCGCAGGATCGCCCTCCACCCCCAGTGCCGCCATTGAACAGAAGACTGCCGGGTTCCCGGCCTGCAGAATGGTCACTTCAAGCTCCCGGGACACGCCGGGCACCTCCAGTTTCTCACGCACCTTCCCGGTGGGAAGCAGGGGCAGCTCCGGATTGCTTAATATTTCAAGGGCAATGCGGGATCCGCTGCCGGGAACGCCGTCGATGCGATAATCGCCTTTGGGATAAAAGCGTCCCTTGCGGGTCGCAAACGTGGCGCGTAAAAGCACCCTTGTGTTGGTGTTATATATCACCACCGACGTCCGGTCCCCCGTTGCCGCAACCAGCCCCGCATTGACGGCAAATGGTCCCACCGCCGCAGATATGTTGCCGCAGTTTCCCCTGCGGTCCGCAATTTTCCGGAACACCCCCGGATAAACAAAGGTATAGTTCACATCCGCTCCGGGAACGCCGGGCGGGCCGATGATCGCGCACTTTGACGTCAGCGGATTTCCGCCGCCCAACCCGTCCACCTGGAGCGTATGGCCGGAGCCGATTGCCTGCAGAATGATCCTGTCCTGTTCCGCGATAAGCGCGGGCAAATCCTTCTCTTGAAAAAAAATCGCCCGGGAAGTGCCGCCGCGATACATTGCTATGGGAATTTTTTTCATCTGATCTCCATCCTTCCCTGAAGCCTGTCAAAATTTCCATACTGCAGGTTGGCCCTGTTGTCGCAACTGCAGGGTTTACCCTATCGTTGCAAGGGTTTACTTTTATACATCAATATCTTTCTTAATACAATCTCATCATCCCTTTCATGCCTGTCCCCTTTGAAGTCCGGGAATACCGCATATCTCCCCGCCGCCGGCCAGAAAAGCATTGCCACCTTTTTGCAACCCCTGTATGATGTTTAAAACTGTTGTTCAGACAACTGCTTGAATAGTAATGGAGTTACGCCCATGAAAAGCGGATTCTGGAACTTTCCCTATCCGTCTCAGCGCATGCCCGTCTTCGCCGGCAATGTGGTGGCAACCTCTCAACCCCTGGCGGCCCAGGCCGGCCTGCGGATGCTGCTGAAGGGCGGCAATGCCGTGGACGCCGCCCTTGCTGCTGCGATTGCGCTTACCGTCGTCGAGCCTGCCAGCAACGGAATCGGCAGCGATGCCTTTGCGATGGTCTGGGATGGACTTGCACTTTGCGGCCTGAACGCCTCCGGCCGTTCCCCCCGGGTCTGGACGCCGGATCGCTTTGCCGGACTTGAAACGATGCCGGCTTTGGGCTGGGACGCAGTGACCGTCCCCGGTGCGGTGGATGCCTGGGCAAAACTTTCGGATCGATTCGGCAAACTTCCTTTTGCCGATCTATTCGCTCCGGCCATCCGCTATGCCCGGTCGGGCTTTCCGGTATCACCCAAAACCGCCGCCAGGTGGGCTAAAACACCGGCGCTTTACAAAAATTATCCCGATTTTGGCGCCGCCTTTCTGCCGGGCGGCAAGCCCCCGGGCATCGGTGAAATCTTCCGGTGTCCCGACCAGGCCGGTACCCTGGAAAAAATCGCCGCATCCCGGGGAGAATCTTTTTACCGGGGCGAATTGGCCGGCCGGATCGTCGCATATGCCAGGGCCACCGGGGGCGCCCTGACGGAAGCGGACTTGGCAGAGCACCGGTCCGATTGGGTGGAACCCATCGCCCAGGAGTACCAGGGGGTCCATCTTCACGAACTCCCCCCCAACGGTCAGGGACTGGCCGCCCTGATCGCGCTGGGCATCCTTAACCATCACAACATCAGTCGATTCCCGGTCGATTCCCCCGACAGTCTTCATCTGCAGCTCGAAGCCATGAAAATCGCCTTCGCTGAAGCCCACCGCCATATTGCCGACCCGGCCAGCATGCAGGTGAAGGTTCGGGCCCTGCTGGACGGCGATTTTCTGTCCGAACGGGCCGGCGCAATCGACGGGGTTCGCGCCGGGCATTTCACCCCGGGACCGCCCGCGGAAAAGGGTACGGTTTATTTGACTGCCGCGGACGAGAGCGGCATGATGGTCTCGTATATCCAGTCCAATTACAATGGTTTCGGGTCGGGCATCGTTGTGCCGGGAACCGGCATCAGCATGCAGAACCGCGCCTCCGGTTTTACCTTGGAGCCGGGCCACCCCAACCGGGTCGACGGCGCCAAACGCCCCTTTCACACCATCATCCCGGGTTTTGTAATGAAAGCCAATAAACCACTGATGAGTTTCGGCGTCATGGGCGGTTCCATGCAGGCCCAGGGTCATGTCCAGATGATGGTCCGGATTTTCGACTACGGTCAGAATCCCCAGACGGCATCGGATGCGCCGCGCTGGCATGTTTTCAGAGACGGAAGCGTCGCCCTTGAAGAGGGATTTTCAACCGCAGTCGTGGATGAACTTGCCCGCCGCGGCCACAAGATCATTCTCGGCCAGCCGGAATCCCTTTTCGGCGGCGCCCAGTTGATTTACCGGTTGGAAAAAGGATACTGCGCCGCATCCGACCACCGCAAGGATGGACTGGCCGTGGGATTCTGAGCAGTAGCAATAATATTTTAATGGAAACCCGGCAGGAGGGTTATTTAACATTTTACCGAAATCCAAATAAAAGTTTCTCAGGCATTAAGGGGAGGTATTATGAAAAAAGATGGCGCAATTATAAAATGCTTTCTGACGGTTATAATTCTTGTAGCCATGTTTGGCGGAATTGCATGGGCGGATGATGTGGATTATCCCCATTACGTCCGGTTAAACAGCGGTTTTTATCAACCGACGGAAGATCTCGACGACGCCGGGTATGATTCCGGCGTTGACCTTTCCATATTTTTCGGCAGGTATTTCGGGAGGTACCTGGCATTAGAAGGCGGACTCGGTTTTTTTTACACTGAAAGGGATATTGTCGGAAGCACTCCGGCCGCCGGCTTCTATACTGAAGAGGACACGGTCGGAATCCTGTCTGTTACCGCTACCGCCAAAGGGGTATACCCCATAGGAAGATTGGAGCTTTTTGGCGGAGGGGGTATCGGCGGGTATTTCGTCAGTTTTAATGCCGATGTAAAATCCTCCAGTCTGGGCAATGTCGATACGGACGATGATGATGCCGTATTCGGATTTCACGCCACCGGGGGGTTTAATTTTAATATTACCGAACGATTTTTATTAGGTGGAGAAGTCAAATACCTCTGGACGGATGATGTCGAGATCAACAAACAGATATCGGATATTCCCATTCGCCTGCAGGGGAATTTGAATGGGTGTTCCGTAAATTTCACATTTGGATTCAGGTTTTAAGTCCGGCTTCGAATCCTTGATAATGCCTGGAGATGCGGTCATCCGGATTTTCCGGAGGTGATGGGAATATCGGTTTTCGTTTTAAAACCCCTTTTCAATCGCCTCATAAATTTTTTAAAGGGAACGCTACGGCAAATATCATCAACTGTCCATCCGAATCTCTTCCAGTATCCGGGGCAGTTCCTCCACCAGGTACAGGGGCAGCGACAGGAACGTGTAAGTCACCGGCACACTGTCGCCGACCACCCGGGCTGCATGGGTAATCGGCCCGATATCCGGCGGATTAAGATCAAAACGGACGCACAGCGCCGCATTTTTACTCAATGCGAATTGCTGCAGGGATTTGAGAGATCCGCTTTTACCGGCTTTGACTTCGATGGGGATCACCTGATTCCCGCTGGCCGTCACAAAGTCCACTTCCGCATTGGCTGATTTGGCTTCCCGCAGCCAATAGGTTAATCGCGGCGGTTCAAACGAATTTAATAAATGCTGACCCACAAACTGTTCTGCCAGTTTGCCTTCATTGACAAGAGCCTGTCCGTCCAATGCCTGCAGTGCGATCCAGTCCAACCCGGTAAGATAGGCGGCCATGCCCACATCCATAAATAGCATTTTATAGACATTCTCATTGATATCGGCCATCAGCGGCACGCCGGAACAATGACTGTGAAACACCTGATGGCAGACCCGCGCTTTGACCAGCAGGTCGATGACGGCTTTTACTTCTCTGGACCTATCCTCTTTGGAGATATTGCTGTATTTGATCTTCTGCCCGATAATTCTCGGGATCTGCCGGAACACTTTTTGCATCAGGGCCAAATCTTTCTGTTTGGCGTATTTAGAAAAATCGTCCTGATACGTCTCGGCAATAGAGCGGTGAACGGCCGCGACTTCAATTAAAGTATTTTCTTCGGCAAAAGCATGAACAGCTTCCGGCATCCCGCCCACGATCAGATACTCCCGCTGGCGTTTGACCAGTTTTTGATGGGCCGCCCGGGGTATGCTTTGATTGATCCGGAATTCAGCAAGATACCGGTCCAGCCCGGGTTCAACGGCGGTTAAAAACTCCCTGAAAGTCATCGGTCCCAAATGATAGTATACGATTCGACCGACGGGCATTGAAAAATGATGGTCGGCCAGCGCAAATTCAAGTAGGGATCCGGCTGAAATTACGGGAATTTCGGGTTTTTGTTCATAAAAATACCGCAGTGCCTGGATGGCGTGAGGAGCCGCCTGAATTTCATCCAGAAACAAAATCGAGTCTGGTGACTGAATGCTTTTTCCAACAAGGGCATCCAGTTCTCGAGCAATTACATCCATATCCAGGGTTTTGAAAATCCCATCCAGATACAGATGCTGTTCCAGATTGACTTCGTTTAAAACCAAACCGTTGTTTTTGGCAAACCGGCGCACCAGGGTTGACTTGCCGACCTGACGTGCGCCTCTTAACACCAGCGGTTTTCTACGTTCTTTCAGATACCAGTCTTTTAAATATTTTTCAGCGGTTCGTTCAAGCATGGTCAAAACACACCCTTTTTTTGACCAGAATAGTATCATTAAATAGCTTTGTTTGTCAATTCAATTCCGGCTTTCAACGACAAATAATAACAAAGGGTTATCGAATTTACGATATCCCTTTGTTATTAGCTGGCGCGACCCTGATTATGCTTGGCAATGCGTCCTTCCAAATCTTCCGTCGGATCTGATGTATTAAGTTCCATCAAAGCCGGATTGGATGGGGTAGACGTAATAGGGCATAAATGAAAAGAGCCTGTCACACCGATGACTCGTATGCAACAGGCTCGCTGGTGTTTGGCGGGAGCGACGGGAAGCTCGCCCTTAGGTCCCGTTTGGCGGAAAACCCGCAACCTTCCCGCCCTTACGGGCGGGACGTTCTAACCAGCTGTTCTATATAGCTGACTTTCTTTTTAGATTTAATCTCGTTCTCTCTCCGAGCCGCTTTAGGCCGGTCAGGGTGTTCCTCGGAATATACAAGCCGCCAGGGTCGTTTTGTCCTGGTATAGCCGGATCGGCCCTGATTGTGTCGGGAGATACGAGCTTCTAAATCATCTGTGGAACCGGTATAATAGGTCCCATCCAGGTCGGATTGGATTATGTAGACATAATAGGGCATAAATGAAAAGAGCCTGTCACACCGATTTCTCGTATGCAACAGGCTCGCTGGTGTTTGGCGGGAGCGACGGGACTCGAACCCGCGACCTCCGGCGTGACAGGCCGGCGTTCTAACCAAACTGAACTACACCCCCAAAAACCGTTATATTTCAATGAGACTGTCAACTCGGTCCAGCGACCTTCCCGCCCTTACTGGCGGGACGTTCTAACCAAACTGAACTACACCCCCAAAAACCGTTATATTTCAATGAGACTGTCAACTCGGTCCAGCGACCTTCCCGCCCTTACTGGCGGGACGTTCTAACCAAACTGAACTACACCCCCAAAA
>Ga0209164_1000302_pt1 | contig 133784 bp, 122 predicted proteins | sample MTBNYHSulfiMetaG_FD_187458 | JGI IMG/M metagenome (GOLD analysis project Ga0209164, IMG submission 187458) | Enrichment culture microbial communities from rom New York Harbor, USA that are MTBE-degrading - MTBE-NYH (New York Harbor Sulfidogenic)... | ecosystem: Environmental > Aquatic > Marine... | reverse complement strand
ACCTTGGACGGCGTCCGATTGAGACCATCGAGTTGGGGAAAACCGAGCGCGAAATGATCAAAACAAAAGCAGCTTAAATGTGTTCATTCCGAGAGGGCGACTGTCCGGAAAGTAATTGACTTTTACACTTTACCTGTTGATCCTTTTATAACATCGTAAGGGATTCCTACCCTGTATTGCAGAGACATGATCCACAGGCCAACGCAATACGGGTTTTGTTTTTTTAGGGTATTGATACCTGCTTTCACGCTATCCATTTCCATAGCCCTGCCTATCTGTTTCGTGTGATTCCGTATAGCCATTTTGTACACAACCCATATCTCATCGAACTATTGATCAAAGATCACCCTTCGCGTGTCTTTTTTAGGTTCATTAAGAATACCGACCGGGCAATACGGCAACTCTAAAAGCATAACAAACTAATTTTATATCAAATTAATTGAGACTAAAAAAATATTTCAACTCGCACTGAAAAAATCACGTCAGGCGGCCCATATACTTATTAAAAGCTCTTGGAATGCCGGCGGTTACCCCGGCGCCGATGGGCAGATAGGAAAACGATTTACACAAAAAGAGGAATATACCTCATATGAAAAAATAATATATCCGGGGTGAAAAATGTCGGCCAAACGTTCCATATATTTTGTGACAGCCTTTAAAGGGGGGACACAGGGTCCGCCCCGAAAACACTAACCAAAATCTGATGACGGAGGAAAAGATTATGAAACAGTACCGAATCGACCCCATTCTTCCCTGCCTGATCACGGTCACCCAACTCAGAAAGTCAGCCCAGAAGATCCTGAGGCAGGTCCGTGATGAGGGGGAGCGGATCTTTGTCACCATCAACAGTCAACCTGTCGCGGCAATCATACCCATCGCGGAGGTTGAGCACTACAAAAATGCGATGCGGGACAGCGTGATGAAAGGAGATCGTTATGGTTACTTACGCTGAAGTTTCACCTTTGGAGGGTTTTGTACTGGATGACGATTGGGATCTGGAGATGAAGAAGGCGCCGAAGATTGGCACCCAGAATAACGATGCTACGGTGGAAGTCATTTTGGAAATGCCTGAAACAACCCTGACACGTGTACTTGACATGAACGATTCGATCAAAAAGGAGAATAAAAATGGCTAGTGTGAATCTGCTTGAACTTGCCACGATGGATGCCCCTAAGGCCGATCAGAATGAACTCAGGCTTATTAAACTGAACGGCGATGAAATCGCTGTGGTTCCTTTTACCATTGAAGCGGAACAGGTGACGCTTCATTATTGTAAGGAGCCGGAAATCCAAAGCTACATTCATTGCAACGGGGATGGCTGTGTTCTCTGTAAGATCGGGCGAAGCAAAACGGAAAAGCTTCTTTACCCGGTGTACCTGCCGACCGCCCAAGAGATCGGAATCCTGCCGGTAAGCCCCTCCCAGAAGCCCAAGGCGCTGTTGCCGCAACTCGGGGTAGTTCTTCAGGACGCAGAAAAAGAGCTGAAGCTTTTATTTATCTGTAAAATCGACTCGTTTTCGTTTTCCGTGAAAACAGGCCGCTTTCCGGAAGGTTCGCACAAGGGTGTTGCGGTCATAGACCATTTCAACACCGGACCGGGCCGGGATACCAACAACTTTGCCAGTGTGTACCAGCGCATTTCCAACGAGCAGTTGGCCACAATTCCCGGGATCAAAAATGCCCTTGCCTTGAGAGGCCTGCTGTAAGGTGCTCGTCTCTGGCGAAAACGCCCTGCGTGAGTTTCGCCAAACCTGGGCGGGGGACGATATCCTGTCCCTCGTCCGGGATCAATCCCAGCGGGTATTGATCACATGGCCGGTCGGTGTCGGGAAAAGCCACAACATTGATGAGGTAATCCAGTGCGCCATAACACGGAGCCTGTATGACCTCGTCGTGGTCCTTGCACCGACCCGCCAGATTCTTTCTGAGCGCCGGTGGATTCAGCATCCGCCCGAGGATATGTGCATTGTAACCCTCTCTCCGCGCCCCGAGCAAAGTTGTGGGGATCGGCGTAACAGGATGTGGAATAGTATGGAGGCCAGGAACCTCGGCGCTCTCGGGCGCATCCGGATCTGCGGTGATTGCCCGAAGAATGAAGATTGTCCCTGGCCGCTGCAATATGGCAAGTCACTCAAAGGTGTACAGGTGGTATTCGGCACCCAGGCCCACCTGGAAAGATCCCCTGATTTCATTCTGCAACTGGTTCGGTGGACCGGGGCCTCAAAGACGCTGCTGCTCCTGGACGAGAACAACTTCATGTTCAAGTCCTTCCGCAGGGTTATCTCCAAGAAGGATATCGAGAATTTCTATTCTGTTCTTGAGGCCATACATCGTGCGGACGACCCTTCGACCGCATCCCCTTGGAAGGAGTTCGTTCGCCTGCTACGACTTTCCGCTACCCCGGACCTTCGGGACAGCGGCTGGCGGACGACTTTTCTCAGCCCGAAGTGGGTGATCCATATCCAGCAAACCGGGGACCGGATGAGAGGGGAAGATTTTAATTTTCCGGCATACGATCTGATCCAGTTTTGCCGATCCGATCCGATATCAAGGGAGCGGCTTAACAATGGAGATATTGCATTCGCCGTCACACCCTTTTTAGGGGATGCATGCATCGTTTACAGCGGTACACTTCACCATCGTTATGCCGCCTATCGCCTGAATGGTGAATTCTTCAACCCCTTCAAGGATCATTCCTTCGAACACCCGGATACCGTTTGGTATAACATCGCTTCAAAAATGGGGATGAGTTCCTATTTTCCGAAGAACTGCGACGACATCCTCTGGTTCTTTTCCAGGCTGATTGTAAGAAGAATAAGGGAGGGTAAGCGCCCGTTATTGATCGCCAAGAAATGTCACATGGATCTATGCGCATCCAAAATAGAAAAATTCTTGCGGGAAGCCGATGGATTGGAGGTCGAAATAGTCTCTGAAGACTGGGCTGCCCAGGATCTTTCGGACCCGATGAAGATCCCCCTAATCAATTACGGTATTGTCGGCACAAACCTCTTCGAGGAGTTCGATTGCGCCTATTGCCTGACCGGTTTTTATGTCAATGAGGCCGTCCTGAACAGCGTTCTCCAGGATGTTCCGGCCTCCGATTTCAATGTCGCCCTGCAGATCACCACGAAAGGCGACCCTCTCCGAAGGCGGGCCGGGGTGCTGTACAACAAAGACAGGTTCTACGACATCGCCGGGGTGGCTCAAATGGCCCTGGACAACCTGGAAATGGGATCGGTGCTCCAGGCTATCGGCAGGGTCCGGCCGTTCACCAGGCCCAGGGAGGTGATCACCTTCCAATGTGCCACGCATCCACAGGGGAGCTACACAGAAGAATTTACAAGCCTCTCCAGAGCCCGGAACCACTTCGATCTGCCTACCCGCAGGGAGTCTGCGAAGCAGGACACGATGTCATCCGTTCAAATCGAGCGGAAGAAGGGGTTGACGCAAAGGCAGGTGGCGTTGAAGCTGGGTATAAGCCTCAGCAGTGTTAAGAGATATTGTAAATAAAGGTGTCACGAATCCTATATAATATTACCTTATAGGATTCGTGACACCTTATGGGATAAAACTCATGAAGCTATTATCAGGATGGGAAAAGCGACTCCGAAAAAATACCGAGTCCATAGAGTCTACAGCCGGGGAAAGGTTCAGGTTCAAGTGCCCCAAAAATCCCGCATATTATGTTCAAAAATTAAATTACGCAGCGACCGTCAAAGAGGCCGAAGGGATGGTGGACCTTGCACTTCAGCGCCCGCTCTCTTTCATCGGCGTCGATACCGAATTCAGGTACCGTCGACCCCCGGTGCTGCTGGGCCGGGGCAAAGAGGTCTACGATATTCGGAGCATCCATCCCCTGCTGCTGTCCATCGCATTGGTGGAGCCCTGTAGAGACGGCGGCTACCAAGTATACCCATTCGTCGTCGACGTGAGAGATCCAGGGATCGCCGCGGTGCTTCACGATCTGTTTCGTATACCGGTCTGCTTCGTAGGGCACAATTTGAAGGTGGAGCTATTCTGCTTTTGGCAACTGGGGATCCCTGCGCCCGGTTTCCTTTGGGATACCTACATCTTCGAAAAGTTCAGGATCCTGGGGAGGTATCACCCACAGCGATCGGCATCTCAGGACGATGTTGACGTCGAGGCGATCCGGGCCAAAGAGGAGATCCTGGAGCAGAAGCAATTCAGATTGAGCCTATCCGCTACCTGTTTGCGCTACGGGATCAGCCACCGTTTTTCAGGAGACAAGGAGGCCCTCCAACGATCGTTTCTTATCCATGAGGACGATAAACTTTTTTCTCCCGCCCAGATCGAGTATTCAGCGGAAGATGCTGTCGTTGCTGCCCAACTGTATATTCCTCAAACCCTGGCCGCCGTTGAAATCGGGGCGCAGGATCATCTCAATCTGGTGGAGATGCCCTGGACCCGCACCAATGCCAGGATCGAGTGGAACGGTTTCAGAGTTCATGAGGAACGCGCGAGGGAGGTAACGGCCATGATCGAAACGCATCAGCAGGTGCTCAAGGATCACTTGGCCGAGATGGGGCTCGAAAACGAGAACAGCCACAAACAAATACTATCATTCTTCAGGTCATTGGGGATTCACAGGCACTTTCTGCGAGACGGCAAGTACACATTTTCCAAGAAAGTGCTGAAGAAATATCAGGAGCTTCATCCGGCCATCCAGCTGATGAGGGACTTGAGGCGTGCTGGAGACATTCGGTCGGACAAGATCATGCACCTGGATCTGATTGGCGTAGATGGCAGGGTTCACCCCCAGCACCAACAACTTGGTACCGACACCGGACGGCAGACCAGCCGCTGGCCCAACATCTTGGGCCTGGACGCCATGCTTCGCCCTATCGTTATCCCTGAAGACGGATATGGCATCGGGGAGGCCGATTGGTCACAGGTGGAGGTCGGTGTTGCGGCGGCCGTTTATGGAGACCCCGAGCTGCTCCGGATGTACAACAGCGGAGATGTTTACAGCGCCATGGCCCAGCGGTTTTACAGCGATCAGATTCGTCCGGAAGACTTGAGTTTGCCGGGTCCGGAGTTCAAGGCCAAATACAAGAAAGAACGCAACCGGATGAAGCTCTGTACCCTGGGGATGATCTACGGCATCAGTCCCTATGGACTGTCCGACCTGATGGAAGTTCCCAGGTCCGCCGCCGCAGAGATTCTAGAGGGTTTCATGTCCATGTTTCCAACCCTTCGCAATCATTTGAGCTGGGCTGTGGATCTGGGTGCCATCAGAGGTCATGCGACTGCTGCCGGCAACGTACGACGGTATCGGAACAGTCGGTGTTATCTGGATCGGGGGGAGCAAAACTGGCTCAAAAATCACCCGGTCCAAGGCAGCGCGGCGGTCATCTTCAAATACGCCGGTAATCGTCTGGATCGTCTCTACAAGGGATACGGCGCACGGATCATCATACCTCTCCACGATTCCTTCGTCTTCGAAGCGCCTCTGGAGCATCTTGAGCAGGTGGCGGAAGAGACCTGTACCGTGATGCTACAAGCCCTGCGGGAGTATTATCCCGACCTCGAGCCCCGGGTGGAGGTCAACATTGACGCGCCTCAATGCTGGAACAAGGACGGAGAGACTACCGCTCTGCAGGTGTGGTTGGAAAGATGGACCGGGGTGATCGTTGAAGAGGATTCATCCAAGGAGGAGCAATGAAGGAATTGGAAAAGCCACAGGATGCCGGAACGGATCAATCGAGCCCGTTGACTTTCAAGGTAGATGAAAAAGGCAGAGCCTTTCCGGCAGTCGACACTATGGATACAGAGGCCATCGATTGTTTTGCACGACAAATTGCGAATACGTTCGGGGTCAAATCTCAAGTCCTCGCCACGGTATTGAGCGACCAGGCGGTTGGAGCTTCAAAGGGCTGCGGTATTCCGGACGCCGGCCTGATCCAGGAGATTATGGGAGTGGTACATGAATTTTCACCAGGTGACCCCATGGAGGCGATGCTGATCGTCCAGATGATCACTGTACACAACCAGAGCATGGCCATGCTGAAGAAATCCACCCGGTTTGACCACTACGACTCCAAGCGGCGGTATCTGGATTTGTCCATGAGGCTATTTCGAACATATACCGCTCAAATGGAGGCTTTGCGAAAGCATCGGCAAAAGGGTCGCCAAAAAATGATAGTGGAGCATGTGCATATTCATCCCGGCGGTCATGCCATGGTGGGTAACATAGAGATGAAGAAAGGGGAGGGGGTATGAGCATCCGAAAGCCGGAACAACCCCTTGCAAAAACTGACGTTGTTACCGATCCACCGGCAGTGCGCTGTGGCGCCAAAACCCGAAAGGGAACACCCTGTAAAAATCCTCCGGTGACAGGGAAACGGCGCTGCCGGATGCATGGAGGAGCGCCCGGATCCGGCGCGCCCTTGGGGAACAGAAATGCTCTGAAGCATGGCTATTACACAGCTGAAGCCATTGAAGCTCGCAAAGAGGCGCGTCGGATTTTGGATGAAAGCTGGGACTTCTTGGAGAAGTTGCTGGAGGCTTCGTAAGATTGATTGCGGTGAAAGGGCCTGGAAGATCTTGAAATATGCCAACGGTGTTTTTGGTTTCCGGCCCTGCGTCAGCCCTCTCACTTTGATAGCCGCCGCCTGCCCATACAGCATCCTTTGCTGCATAGGGTATCACACCGCACCAGGATCTTTTTTTTCTATGAGGGCGTTATTAACGTTTGGACCCGAACAGAAAATCTGTCAACGAAACAATTGGCTTTCCATCCCGTTCTCAAACCCTGGTCAGCGGAGCCTTAATAGGCGCGTTTATGGGCGGCGTGCAGGGGGCTTTCATCCCGTTCTCAAATCCCGGTCAGTGGAGCCTCTGTATTCCCAACCCTCTGATGAGAATAGAAAAATCAGAGCGGTTGCGGCGCTTGAACATGTATCCCTCCTTTCTTGGTTGCGTTCCCTCAAAAAACGTCACTTATTCCAATAAATTCAAAAATCTGCGCGCAAAAGCAGCTCGTTTTGGATAATCCGCCGATATTCCTTCATATTCCGCCGAACACCGTTGCATTCGACCCCATCCGAACCATCGCGCCGCGAGCCGGGTCCTTGCGCACGCATCCCCCTTCGGGCCTGAACCCGTCCATTTATAACATAACTCAACTTTCGACATTAGCCAAACTTTGCAGTGTAGTTGTTTAACATGCCGAAATAGAACATAAAAAACTTGAAGAGCCCATTCCTTTGATTTATAGTGAGTTTGCGTAAAACAATATAATATCAAGAGGAAAGGGCTCAAATGGAACATAACAGGATTGGCTCCGAAGCTCAAGATAGTATTCATGTCAGCAGGAAAATTCATGACTTTTTTGACCATTTCCGGATCGGCACGTTGCTGCACCAGTGTGGGGTTCGAAAACGCCACGGGTATAGCGTTCGTTCTTTGATAGCAGCGATATTTGCTCTGCCTTTTCTCGGAAAAAATTTCTTCCGGGGCATTGTGACCAATGAGCAAGCTGGCGTCGGCAAGGATGCAGCTTATGATCTGCTCAAGGGCGGCACATACAATTGGCGTCGATTGCTGCTGATGCTCGCCGTACGAATTTACGGCATTTTCAGCCGACTGACCAATGACGAGCGTGAGGATGTGCTCATCATTGACGACAGCACCTATGACCGCTCCCGCTCAAAAAAGGTGGAACTGTTGAGCCGGGTCTTTGATCACAGCACCGGTCGATACCTGCGAGGCTTTCGGTTGTTGACCGTCTGCTGGTCCGACGGTGTCAGCACCCTGCCGCTGGATTTCGCACTGCTATCCTCCGCCAAGGCCAAAAATCGGTATCAGGAAGCCACCAAACAGGTCGATAAACGCTGCTGTGCGTATCGACGGCGGCAGGAGGCCACCATGAAAGCAACCGAGCATCTGGGGCCGATGGTCGAACGCATCCTCAAGGCCGGCATTAATGCCCGCTATGTGCTCATGGACAGGTGGTTCACCATGCCGTCAAATATTGCCGCCCTGCGGAAGCACCTGGATGAGATTGGCATGCTGAAGAAAACGTCCAGGATCCACTATGAACATGATGGGCATAAGCGGGATCTTACAACGATCCATCAGAAGCTGCGCAAACGGCCGGGGCGTGCTGGAATTCTGGCCTCCACGATCGTGTCCGGCAAAGATCGTGTTCGTTCGCGACCGCAGAAAAACAGACTGGTTGGCACTTTTATCGACCGATATCCACTGGTCCGATGAGGATGTCGTTCGAATCTACGGCAAACGCTGGGATACCGAAGTTCTGTTCAAAATGGCCAAACAGCACCTGAACCTTGCGAAGGAAATCCAGTGCCGGGACTTTGACGCACTGATCGCCCATACAACGTTGGTTTTCATGCGATACCAGTTCATCGCATACTGCATTCGCATGGAATCCGATCACCGCAGCTTCGGCGATTTGTTCTATGCCTGCTGTGATGAGCTCAGCGATATCAGTTTCTTGGAAGCCCTTCACAGGCTATTGACCTTGGCCATGGAACAATTGCGCGAAATGGGCACTTTTTGCGAAAAAACCGCCTCGGCCTTCTTCGATACGGTACTGCAGGCCGCATTGAGGTACTTTAGTCTGCCTATGAATAGGATGGTGAAGTGCGAAAGCTAAAGTCGAAAGTTGAGTTGTTTATCATCTCAATAAATGAATGGCGTTTTTTTGTAAAGAGATTTTTTCAGTTATCATCGGCTTTTTGAAGTTATCCGAAATAGTAAAAACTCAAGTATACTCACAGATTACCGAAAACATTATCGAATCAAGTATTGTATCGGTATCCTTCATTTTTCAGGCCCATCCGAGCCACCTCCCCGACGACGGTATAACCCTATGCCATAGGCCCTGATGAACTATCCCGTCATCCCACGATAAATACCTCCCCCCTCAATTCAAAAATCCTTCAGATCCTTGTTATAAGATAATAGAGAATAATGCTCATCTGATAGCCAGGGTCCCCAGTATGACCCCCAACCCATTAACAACCCGTTTTTAGCTACGAACAGAAGGAGGTAGCGATGAAAAACCGAGAACTACTCGAACATCCCTTCGAGCCAAACCAGATCCGACAGCGCAAGGGCACGTTTGGCGGCATGCTGGATTATGTTGAAGGCCATGCCGTCATCCAGCGGCTCAATGAAGCCCTGGACGGCGACTGGTCCTTCGAAATCACCACCCAGGACATCCTCGAAAAATCCGACGAGGTCGTTGTGATCGGCAAACTCCAGGCCGGCGGCGTCACCAAGATGCAGTTCGGGTCGAGCGCCATCACGCGGAACAAAGACACCGGCGATATGGTGTCGCTCGCCGATGACTTCAAGGCTGCGGCGACCGACAGCCTGAAGAAATGCGCAACACTTCTGGGCGTAGGTCTGCATTTGTATCAGTCAAAACGATCGGAACGTTCGAACACGCATCGCGGCGACAACGTCACGCCGCTGTATCCGGAGGCCGGCGGAGCATCCTGTTCCCGCCAGTTCCCCTCCAGACAGACATCCCGTCAGCGCCTGACGGAAAGGCAGTTCAACTATATCCTGAGGCTCAGCATGGACCGGGGGATCCCTCGCCAGGAGCTCAACCAATATTGCATCCAGGCCTTCGGGGTCATCCCATCGGAGCTGTCACGGTCTGACGCGTCCCAGTTGATCGAGGTGTTGCGCAGCCTGCAACAGGATGATGCCGCTCAGGATGCAGAGGTTGATGATCCCCGTCGTACCCATCTCCATTCCTGAACCCTAAGCCAATTGAAAGGAGTACAACACCATGATCCGCAACTACCTGAAAGCGGGCTATCCCGCGCTCTGTCTTCTGACCCAAGAGCCTCACCGGGCCGAGCAGGTCATCCCCTGCGAAGGCTGGCGATTCGTCGCCTGGGACTGCGTCCGCGGCATCCGGGACCTCGAGAGCGGCGTCGTTATCGACGATATCCGGGACCCTGTGGAAGCCGTCCGGTGGCTCGACGCCGCCCCCGATGCCGTTCTGATGGCCCACAATCTCCACTTGTTCTTCGAAATTCCCGAGGTGGTCCAGGCTATCCAGAACGGCGTGAATCGATGGAAGTCCATCGGATCGGCCCTGCTCATGATCAGCCCTTCGGTGCGGATCCCCCAGGAACTGGAGAAGTTTTTCCACCTGATCGATCTGCCTCTGCCGGACACCGCCGCCATGCTGGATATTCAGCGGGAGATAACCGGCGACCTTGACATCGCAACCAACGAGACCACGGCCCGACTCGCCCGGGGCCTCACGGAGTTCGAGGCGGAGACCGCGTTCGCCTACGCTCTTGTAAAGAAAGGCACCTTCGCGCCGTCGGTCATCTCCGATGTCAAAGGCCAGATGATCCGGAAATCAGGGCTGATGCAGTTCTGGGAGCCAGCCGCCATCGAGGACGTGGGTGGGTTGTCGGTCTTGAAGGACTTCATCCAGCGACGAGCCGTGGCGTTTACGGAAAATGGCGCCGCATTTCCCCGTCCCAAGGGGATCCTTCTGGTCGGCATACCCGGAACCGGCAAGTCCCTGGCATCCAAGGCCACGGCGTCGATCCTGGGTTGGCCCCTGATCCGCCTCGACCTTGGCGCCCTCAAGAATTCCCTGGTGGGCGAGTCGGAACGGCGAATGCGCCAAGCCACACGGGTGATCGACGCCTTCGGCCATGCCGTCATATGGATGGACGAGGTGGAGAAGGCCTTTGCCGGTACCCGCTCCAGCGGCGAGAGCGACGGCGGGACCACAGCCGGGATGTTCGGTCATTTCCTGACGTGGATGGCTGAAACCACTGCATCGATCCTCGTCATGGCCACGGCCAACGACATCTCCAAGCTGCCGCCCGAGTTCATGCGTGCCGGGCGCTTCGATGCCACCTTCTTTGTCGATCTGCCCTGCCCGGACGAGCGCCGCCAGATCATCGAAATCATGAACCGGAAGTGGGGCAGCGACATTCCTCTGGCGTACACCGATCGCCTCAAGGGCTATACTGGCGCGGAGATCGAGCAGCTCGCCAAAGACTCCCTTTATGACGGTTTGGACGACGCGTTCAGGAATATGGTGCCCTTATCCCGGAGCATGAAGGAGGAGGTGAACGGCCTTTGGGAGTGGGCCAGGACCCGAGCGCGCATCGCCAATACGCCGGAGGATCGAGGGGTCCAACGGAAGATCCGGAGAGAGGAGACTATCGCATGAGTCATATCGCCCGAACCGACCTGATAATCACCTCGCTGTCGGACCTCGAAGGGGCGTGCAGGGACCTCGGATTTCAGTTCATGGCCGATCAGAAAACCTACCGGTGGTACGGCCACTGGGTGGGTGACGCCCCCATGCCCGACGGCATCACCTCTGAAGATTTAGGAAAATGCGACCATGCCATACGGGTGCCGGGCTGCGATTACCAGGTCGGCGTGGTCAAACGGGACGACCACTACATTCTGCTGTGGGACAACTGGTCCGCCGGCGGCCTTGCGGGGAAGATCGGCCCCAACGCCGGGATTCTGAAGCAGGCCTATTCCGTCCGCAGGGTGCGGTCGGAGGCGCGGCGCAAGGGTTACCGGATCCGGGAGCTTCGTATGAAACAGGGCGTCCGTATGGTCGTCATTGTCTGATCCGCATCACACATCCCATCAAGCATCAACCCTGTTCATCACACCTGAAAATAAGGAACGTCACATGAAAGAGATCGTCATCGACATCTCCGACGACGGTGAAATCCGTCTGGAGACCCGCGGATTCAAAGGCAAGGCTTGTATCGCGGAGACCGAATTCCTCAAAAACCTGCTGGGCCGTGAAACCCACCGGCAATTGGTGCCGGCCTATTATCAGCATGAACATCAAAAGAAAGCCGTACGGAAATATCTGCCCCTGTGTGGCTGACGAAAGGAGAACAACGCATATGGACAATGCCCAAATTTTTGATCGAAGCTGCCTGATCCAACTCTCCACCTCCGTCTGGCAAGGCAGCCGCATGATCGATCCGAGCCTTATGCGACGGGTCAACGACAACAGCGAATGGCTCAGGGGCCGAAAGTACCTGATCGACCCCGAGCTCCTGGCTCCTGTCCGCCTGGTTGCAGGGCGGGCACGAAAGCTGCTGCAGAAACATGCCCTGCCGTTCCCGGTCCCGTCCGTCCACCTGATCCCCAAAGAGAGCCTCGACACGGTCGACGCCCAGCTGAGCGACCTCAAAACGGCATTCCAGGCCGAGGTGGTCAACTTCGAAAACCAATACGTCGATGCCCGACGCCAGGCCCGGAAAATTCTGGGCGAGCTGTTCGACGACGCCGACTACCCCGTGGACATCCTGCCCCGGTTCGGTTTTACCTGGCGCTTCCTTGCCGTCGAGGTGCCTGGAAAAAGCACCCTGCTCTCACCCGAAATCTACGCGCGCGAAAAACAGAAATTCCAGGACATGATGGCGGAGACCCGGGAGCTCGCTCAAACCGCCCTCCGCGAGGAGTTCGCCCAGGTGGTCGAGAGCCTGTCGCGCCGGTTGACCGCAGACGGAGGTCGACCGCGCATGCTGACGCCGAAGATGTTCGAGCGGATTTCGGAGTTTTTGGACTCGCTCGACGCTCGGAACATCTTCGAGGATGAGCGACTCCGGGATCTGATGGTACAGGCCCGGCAGTTGATCGGCAGCGCCGCCTCTGGAGACCCCGGCGGCAACGCGTTCATCCGGCGTCGGGTCCAAAACGAGATGGCGCGCCTGAAGAACGCCGTAGAAGAGGCCGTTGAGGAACTGCCCCGCCGGCGGCTCCGTCTGGCCGTTTGAGGGGAGGGCGTCTGATATGAGCGCTGTTATTACAGAAATTGTCAAGGTGGCCCTGGATGCCGGCGGCCGGATCATGGTCCATGCGCAAGGCAGCCCGGCGAACGTCGTGGCCATCGGCGCCGCAGCCGCGCTGGTCAGCGTTTCCACGGGCGTGGGGTACGGGATTTACGTGGCGGCCAGAGAGTTGCAGCAGCGGATGGAAGCATCGTAGGAGCCGTCAGTTGACAACTGCAGGCCCTGCGGACGGTACAGGCCCGTGGGGCCTTGGTCGGCGTCAAAAAAATCTAAATAAATCATATAAAAAACAAATTGTTGTAATAAATTTCGTCCACCAACTTAAAAACCCCGAATATTCCTCCATTAATTAAAAGATTATGATTACCCCTAACTTATGGAGGACATGCATGAAAAACAAGCTCTACTCGATCAGTGAACTGGCGAAGGTTTACGGCGCCACAAAATGGTTTTGGAGGAGCCAGATCTGGGATGGGAAATTGCCGGTCGTAAAAGTGGGCCGTAAGCAGTTCATCGCTGCCGATGATATCGATAAGTTCATTCATGACCACAAGCAGGTTGCCTGAGCAAGCGTTCAATCCCCTGCCGTAGTTTTTTGTTGATTTGCGACATGCACAGGCTTTAGCATACGGGATGCCGCCTTTGAGCGGCATCCATCTTGTGCCCGCCAGGTATTGAGATGGAGGTTAAATGGGTTCTGTTTACAAACGAGGAAAGACTTACTGGATTAAATATTATCAAAACGGCAAGCCTGTCCGCGAGAGTGCTCAAAGCAGCAAGAAAATGGTTGCTCAGCGGCTGTTGGCTCGGCGTGAAGCGGACATCGCCCAAGGCAAGGTGCCCAACATCCATTTGGACAAGGTTGATTTTGACCAGTTGGCTAATGATTTTCTCAACGACTACCGTATCAACCAAAAAAAATCGCTGGTCAGGGCTGAGAGAAGCGTAGGTCATTTGCGGCGGTATTTCGGCAATTATAAAGCTCCTCAAATCACGACGCCGAAGATTAAGGAGTACATTCTGCAACGTCTCGAGGAGGTGGCGGCCAATGCCACAATCAACCGGGAGCTGGCTGCCCTGAAGCGGATGTTGAATCTCGGTGCTCAGCAGACACCGCCACTGGTGGACCGCGTTCCACACATACCGATGTTGAGAGAGAACAATGTCCGCAAGGGATTTTTCGAACATTCGGAATTTATCGCCTTGCGGGATGCGTTGCCGGAGTATCTGAAAGGTTTTGTGACGTTCGCGTACAAGACCGGTTGGCGTTTGACGGAGATCGAAACGTTGAAATGGTCTCAAGTCGATATCCATCAAGGGATTGTCCGATTGGAAGCAGGTGAGACAAAAAACGACGAGGGGCGGACTGTGTATCTGGATAGTGAACTCGAGGATGTAATCTTTAAATGTTGGGAGAATAGGAAGACGAAGCAAGTATTGCTGCCTTATGTGTTTCTCAACCAAAAGTGTGACGATCGGATCAAACGATTTGACAAGGCCTGGAGAAGGGCATGCAGGGCGGCCGGCGTAGGTCCAAAATTATTTCACGACCTTCGAAGGACAGCCGTCCGGAATATGACCCGAGCAGGAGTTGTCGAACAGGTCGCTATGAAAATTTCCGGGCACAAGTCTCGATCAGTGTTTGAACGGTATAACATCACCAATGACGCTGATTTGCGTGAGGCATCAAAAAAGCAGGAAGCTTATATTAATTCAGTCACGGGCACAAATTTGGGCACAATCCACTCTCTGAAACGAAAAAAGGGCTGACCTTCATCAGGCCAACCCCTTTTAAAACTGGTGTTTTTGTGGTGCCGAGGGACAGAATCGAACTGCCGACACGGGGATTTTCAGTCCCCTGCTCTACCGACTGAGCTACCTCGGCGCACCAAAAACGAAAGCATAACTATTAGAAATCCATTCGGATGTCAAGGGTTTTTTCCGAGGTCACCCAAAAAATATTGAAGCAGAACGCAAGCGGTCACCGTGGCGGTCTCAGCTCTCAGAATGCGGGGCCCCAGAGCCGAGATGGTAAATTCTGCTGCTACGGCCGCCGCTGCCTCGGCCGGACTGAAACCCCCTTCTGGGCCCAAAACGGCAAAGACCGTCCCATAGGGGCCGGCCTTCGACAGCGCGAAGAGATCCCGGGAGCCCTCAGGCGCCTGTTCCCAAAAGAAGATCTTGAGATCGGCGCCGTCGGCGGCCGCGATCATGTTTTCAAACGAGAGCGGTTCTCCGATGTCGGGAATGCGGCTGCGGCGACACTGCTTAAGGGACTCGGCAGCGATCTTCTCCCAGCGCTCCCGTCTTGTTCGAAGCCGCTTGGGGTCGGGCCGGGCCACGGATCGCTCGGCGATGAAGGGGATCCAGCGAACGATGCCCAACTCCGTCAACTGTCGCACGAGGGCGTCCATCTTTTTATCCTTTAGAAAGCCTTGGGCAATGGTGATGCCCAAAGGGGATTCCGTATCCGATGGGATTCGGTCAAAGATCGTCGCCATGACACCGTCTTCGGAGATTTCGGCGATCCGAGCGTCGTATTCCGCGCCCCTGCCGTCAAAGAGTCGCACCGAGTCTCCCGGCTTCAGCCGTAGGACATTTCGGACATGGTTGGCGTCCCCGGGGGAGAGGCGGACGCTGCCCCTAACGGGCAGGACACCCGTGGATGCCCTGAAATCCATGGCCGCTTCGGAGGAAGCATTCCCAAATAAGGCTTCGATGACTGATGAATCGACATGAAACCGGCGCATGGATCATCCCGCCTGCCGGTTGTGGGATCGTTCGGCCAAGCCCGCTGCAGGCCGGATGATGACGACCGCCGCCGCCGCGTTGTCGAGGTACCGCCGGGCCAACTGCCGAAGTTCGTCTTGTGAGATGGCGGCGTAGTCCCGGGTCATGGTCCGGCTCCAGCCGATTTGCTCGGGATGCTCCCGGGAGCCGCTAAGGACCGTCTTGAGCCAGTAACTGTTTTCCTGTTGGAGGTCTTTGATGCCGGTCAGAGCGGGGTCTATTGCCCGCTGGAGTTCGTCATGGGTGATGCCCCTTTGGACGATGGCCGAGGCGATATCCTTGACCGCTTCTACCACTGTTTCAGCATCGTCGGGCTTCACGCCGATGACCGCTGACATGACGCCGTAGCCCGGATAGGCACGGCTAGGAGCGTTGTAAGCCTCCTGGTTGTAGGATGCGCCCAATTTTTCGCGGATGATCTCCCGCATCCGGTCCGAAAATACGGCGGAGAGGATCGAAAGACGCCGGGTTTTTTCGATATCCCAGATGTCGTCGGTGGGGTAGGCTACCTGGACCAATCCTTTGTCGATGCGGGTCTGGACCGGGACCTCCAGGGTTCTGCCCTTGGGAAAAGCGATGGGACCCGCGGGACGCTCGGGGACCGCCAACCTTCGGGGGGGCATGCTGCCGAAATAGACTGAGGCCAGGGCTACGGCATCCGCTACCTCGAAATCCCCGACAATGGAGAGCTCCAAGGGAGCGTTATCAATGCCCTCGCGAAGCCATGTCTTGACGTCCCCCAGGGTGAGCCGGGATACGGCATCATATGGGGGGAGACCGAAGCGAGAGTCACCACCGGCCAGGAATCTGTTAGCCGAAAGGCGTATGGCGCCCTCAATGGTCTGAGATAGGGCTTCGTGGGTCTGGCGATAGCGCTCCAGGGCCAGGTTAAAGGCCGTCTCCCGGAATCCCGGATCCACCAGGCGGGCGTGGAGCAGCTGAAACATGAGAAGCATCTCCGCCGTAATGCTCTTGGCCTGAAGGGCGAAGGCGTCGTCCGAGATGCTTAGCCTCACTGCGGTGTTTTTGCCGGCCAAAGCCCGCTCCAGGTCGTCCCGGTCCAGGGCGCCTAAGCCGCTTTCATTAGCAACCGCCTCGCTGAGCTGGGTGAGGCCGGGTTTGTCAGCCGGTTCCGCCGATCGCCCCCTGCCGAAATTCAGGTTCGCCAGTACCTCGTTGGCCTTGAAGATCGTCGGCTTCAGGTTGAGACGTACCCCGTTGGCAAAATCGATCTGGGTAATCCCCAAATCGGAGATCTCCTCACGGCGGACGATTTTGGCTATATTTTCAGGTGGATCCAGGTAGGGAAAGACTGCGGTGGCTTCGGTTTTCGGAGCGGATACCTGCGTTTTCACGCTCTGTTGGTAGGCACTCAGAATGAGGCTTTCCGGGTTCCGTTGCCCTTCCGGCAACTGGGTGTTGCCGCTCACCATGACCAGCCGGTGGTCCGGTGCCCATGCCGCTTTGAAGGCGTCGTGTACCGATTTTCCTGTCAGGTTCTTGATGAAGGGGGCGTAAAGGTTCCGCCGTTGTTCGGGCGATTGGAAGACACGGTTCATACTCAGGTTTCCCATGATCCGGCGTGCCAGGATCATGCTTTCCCGTGTGGAAGCATTATTGACGGCCTTGTCCAAGGCTGCCAGAAAGTCCTTCTTCACCCGGGAGAGCTCTGCTTCCGTGAAGGGGTATTCGAGAGCCTGCCTTAGGGTGCGGTCCAGAGCCGAAAGGGTTTGTTCCCAGTTTTCCGGACGACTCTGAGCCGTGAGATAGGCGTAGGCGACATGAGGGGGATAAATCTCCGAGGCGGCGGCGGCGCTGGTGAACGGGTTATCCGGCTTCCGGATCATCCGGTCGAGGCGGTTCTGGACGATCTGGTTGGCGATGTCCAGGGTCAGCTCATGTCGGTTGCGGTCTACAGAATCGGGCTCAAGGGGAATGTTTTGGATCACCTGGAGGGTGACGTCGGTATTCCCGGTTTCCCGCTCGAAGTGATGGAAGGGCCGGATGCCGCGGTGGTTAACCTCGCCCATGTCCGGCTCCGGACGTGCTGTGGCTCTGGGGGCCATGCCGGCGAACTCTTTCCGGATCATGGGCTGGACGGCGGCGGGGTCGAAATCGCCGACCATAACGAGGATCATCCGTTCGGGGCGGTACCATGTGTCATAAAAATCCTTTAAGAGCGCCCGATTGGCCGAGAGAATGACTTCTTTCGTCCCGATGGGGATCCTTCGGGAGATGCGGTCGTCCGGAAGCTCAAACTTAAGGGTTTCGACGAAGGTCCGGAACTCGGCCGAATCCCGGGTGCGCATCTCGGCCAGGACGACTTTCCGTTCCCGGTCGACCTCGGTTTCCAGAAGCAGAGCCCCCTCGGCGTAATCACCCAGCACCAGAAGCCCTTCGGCGATGCTCTCGGGCTTGCCGTTGGGCAGGAGGATATCGTACTTAGTGCGGTAGAAGCCGGTGCTGGCGTTGGCGTCAGGGCCGAAATCCATGCCGATGCGCTGGAAATATTTCACCAGCTCTCCCGGGGGGAAATGGGCCGAGCCGTTGAAGAGCATGTGCTCCAGAAAGTGGGCAAGACCCTGCTGGGCATCGGTTTCGTGGACCGAACCCGCCTCAATCATGAGATGCATGCTGACCCGGTCTCGGGGAGTTCCGTTTTTCAGAAGCACATAGCGAAAGCTGTTGGGCAGCTTGCCGAAGATCAAATTGGGATCGGGCTCAAGATCGCCGGCCTCATGGGGCCAGTCGCCATGGTGACCGTCCACGGCCGTATTAACGGCCACGGAGGTGCCGTCGCGGGTGATGGCGCTGCAGGAGATTAGCAAAAGCGCGAGAAGACCGATCAAGGTGAAGGAAGGCTTAAGACGATAAGGCGATATCCGCATAACATACTCCTTGGTTCCGGTGGGGTGTCGCTGTCGGCGGGGATCCGGAGTTCTGATCAACAATCCCCTGCCCGACGGTTGTCACACGTTAACACCCAAAAATAACACATCCAAGCCAGGATGCCAGGGGCGAGGGCGATTTTTCAGAGGATATGGGAATGATCGACAGGCATTCCGTTCCGCGCTGCCGGCGAGACAGCGCGGGATGTTAAAAAGTCAGGTCGCCTTCAACGATCGTTCCTCTGGTGATCACGGCCTGGCTGGCTGAGCGATTGGCAATAACGGTGCGGCCACGGATCGTCACATCCCCCTCGAACAGGACGTCACCTTTGACGATTAAGGATTCGCAGGCGGCAAGGGACGGGGCACCCTCGGGAAAGCGGGCCTCAAAGTCGTCGATCATGCCGTAGAACGCCGGATCGAGGGAGACCTTTAGATCTTCCGCTCGCCGGTTCGGGTTGAGTACCATGCGGTCGTTGTCGTTGGGCATTACATAATCGGACCGGACCACCAGGAGGTCGTTGCATTTCTTGACCGGAAAAAAGCGGGACCGGGGGACGCACACCGCCGCGGCGCCCTCGAAAAGAGAGATCGCCGCCCCCATGGCCGTTTCGACTTGGAAAACCATGGGGCTCTCATCCTCCCGCGGGTCGAGGTGTTTGGGGTTCAGGATCATGGGCAGGCGGACGCCCTTTTTTTCGGTGATCAGGTTTCTCAGATAGGGCAGGTCGACCCAGAGGTTGTTAGTGTTGAAGAAGCGGTAGTAGCTGATGTCCCGGAAGGCATCCAGTTCCTCATCCGGGCACTGGGCCGATTCTCGGAGCAACAGTTCTCCGGTCTTGGCCCGGGCCAGGTGGCCGCCTTTTACGTCCGCCGGGGTGCGTTTGGCGGCCTCCATCATGAATGGGAGCCCTTTTTCGGCAAAATAGCCGAGGAGACGCTCGTCCATGGCGGCGCCCAGGTTGTCGGAGTTGGAGATAAAGGCATGAGTGATGCCGGCGTCCAGTAGCCGGTCGAGCATCCCTGAGGTTTCAAGGGCCGTATAGATGTCCCCGTGGCCGGGCGGGTTCCATTCGAGCTCGGGGTTCCGAGGCCATTCTGCCGGTCCGAGCCCGTCCTGAAGGATCTTGGGGAATTTATGTTGAAGAAAGCAGAGGGGTTTCCGGGCGGGGAATATCCGCTTGAGAGCGGCCAGCGTGGCCTCATGGGTGCTGAAGCTGTTCATGAGGGCCAGGACGACGCCCTGTCGCTCCGACTGGCGGATCAGCAGTTCCAGAAAGCTCCGGCCGTTCTTCACCGGGAGGAGGGATTTGGGACCGGTGAGGCCCATGCTCGTCCCAAGACCACCGTTCAAGATGATCCGAACCGAGCGGGAAAAGGCCGCTTGGCCGGCGTCTTTATAGGTGCCCAACTCTTCGTATCGGGGAATCTCCGTCTCTTTCAATGCTTCGATGTCGGCATTGGAAATCATCCCGGTTTCGCCGGTGAGAATCTTGCCGTAGTAGTGGGCAAAGGTATCGATGACAATGGGGGCAAGGCCCGCCCGCCGCATCTTGTCGATGAATTCCGGCAGGCGGCCTGGTGTTGCGTGACGCATGATCACCTCTCTTGGGAACGGGAATTGAAAAGGGCCGGCGGACGCCGGGTCGTCATGGGGTGTGGCGTCCGCTCTCGGTAAACACGGATGGTTGGTTCAGGCCCGGGCGGCGGGTCAAATTTTCTCAATCCAGCCCCGGGGATCCTCGGCCCGTCCATATTGGATGTCGGTGAGGGCGTCGTAAAACTTCCGGGTCATGGGGCCGACCTCGTTGTTGTTGATGGTGATGATGTCATCTTTGTATTTCATGGTGCCCACCGGAGATACCACGGCCGCCGTTCCGCTGCCGAAGATCTCCACCTTTTTGCCTTCTTTCTGGGCGTTGATGACCTCCTCGATGGCGATGCGGCGCTCGGCACAGGGGATGTTCCAGAGCCGAGCCAAGGAGATAATGGAATCCCGGGTCACGCCCGGAAGAATACTACCGTTCAAAACGGGGGTGATAAGTTCGCCGTCGATGTAAAAGAAAATGTTCATGGAGCCGACCTCCTCGACATAGCGTTGCTCCACGCCATCCAGCCACAGCACCTGGGTGTACCCCTCCTTGTGGGCCTGTTCGCCGGCATAGAGGCTGGCGGCGTAGTTGCCGGGGGTTTTCGCCTCACCGATGCCGCCCCGGACCGCCCGGACATGTCGTTTGGTGACCCAGATTTTGACCGGGTTGAAGCCTTCCGGATAGTAGGCTCCTACCGGTGACAGGATGATGAAGAACCGGTAGGTGAGGGATGCCCGGACGCCCAGAAATACATCGGTGGCGATGATGGTGGGTCGGATGTAGAGGGAAGTGCCCGGTGAGCTTGGCACCCATTCCTGTTCGACCCGGATTAGCTCCTTAAGGGCATGGAGTACGAAATGTTCGTCGATTTCGGGAATACAGAGCATCCGGTTAGAGGCGTTCATGCGGTGAAAATTGCTTTGGGGTCTGAACAGCTGGAGGGTTCCCTTGGGGGTTCGGTAAGCTTTCATTCCCTCGAATACCGCCTGGCCGTAGTGGAGAACCATGGTTGCCGGATTCATGTCGATGTTGCAGTAGGGCTCGATGCGGGCGTTGTGCCATCCCTTTTCGGGGTTGTAATCCATGTTGAAGATGTGGTCTGTAAATATCTTGCCGAAACCGAGTTGACTTTCATCCTGGGGTTTCGGTTTAAGGTGTTTCGCCTTGGTGATAGTTAGCTCCATGCTTCCTCCTCAATTCTCATACTGTCAGCGCTTGTTAGGGTTCATTGACGAATGTTCATCCGCAGGCGATGGGAGCGGAATGTCATTCACGGCAGAAATGCCAGAATATTTGCCCGGTGTTGTCGTCATAGGCTCGCAGCGGCGGCAGGCCTATGCATTCCTGGAGATGGATTTCAGCCGAAAAGATGCGGGTTTCCGAGAAGAGGCGTCCGCCAGTGACGGCGCCTTGGTCGTCCGCCAGAACGATGTGGGCGGATGCCTCGATCTTGTCGTTCCGGGAATAAACGTTGCCGGAGCAGGAGATGATTTCCCGGGGTACGGATTCGGCGGCCGTCACATAGACCTGTTGCCGTGTATCGTAGGTCCCGATGGTGTAGGACGACACTACGCCCCGAACGGAAAACGATGCCGTGCGGATCGATGCCGCTTTGCAGAGGGCCGTGATCGATGCGAAAATATCTTCTCCCCGGGTAAGGTTTCCAAGCAGTAACCTACCGGGGCTGTATTCCGTGTATTCCATCTGTTTCAATGGGTTCAGGCTAAAGATGAAAATTCAAGGGGATACAACTATTATCTTCAGTTTCCATTCAATAAGCCTGACCGGTATGTTTTTTTTGAGATCCAGGCTGAAGATTGGCGGCCGGAACGACGGTGATCCTCCATCTTCAGTTTTGGATGCCCGAACGGTTTGTTTTCTTTTCCGGCCTTCATCCTTCAGTCTCCAACCTTCAGCCTAAATAGCACAGTTCGTTATTAAATCAAGTGCTAAGTGTGGCTCGATTCGCGGAAAATCAGGTGTGGAGAACGCCGGTCGAAAGTCCCTCCCCTACAAGGTGATCAAAAGCGTGCCCGCGAGCATCAGGAGGGCGCCGCTGAACCGGACTGATGCATGCCGCTCCTTGAACACCATTTTTCCGAAAAAAATGCTGAACAGGATGGAGAGCCGTTTGACCGATATCATGATCGCTGCTTCGATCAGCGAGACGGCAATACAGTGAAAAACAATCTGAAGATAGAGGAAAACGCCCGACGCCAACCCTTTGAGAGGAGATCTCGCGAGGTCCTTCAGCCGGATTTTTCCGGTGAGACGAAGCAGCAGGATCAGACAGAGGTTGAAGACGATGAAAAAGGAGATGCCGAAAAAGAGGGGGGAAGAGTTGAGAATCGCTTTTTTCCCGATGACAGCGGTGAAACTGTATACAAAGGCGACAATCAGCATGATCCAGGAGCCGGGCTGATGGAAAATGGCCCGGAAGGGGGCCAGCAACCGCCACCGGGCGGGATCGATGTTGAGAATGTAACCGCCGATGCAGATGGTGAGAATTCCGGAAAGTCCCCGGATGCCGGGCATTTCTCCAAGGAAGATATAGCCGGTGAACAGCATGAAGACCGGGGTGAAGGCCAGGTAGGGCACTGTCAGGGAAAGAGGTGAGAGCTTGATGGCTTTCATGTAAAGGACGAAGCCCACGGCGTTGAGGGGCAGACTTAAAGCAAAAGTCCATGCGAACGCATCTCCGAAAGCCGGCACCGGAACGAAGATCATGGATACCATAAAAAAAGGCAGGCTGTAGACAAGGGGATAAGCGGACATTTCATAAGCGGTCATGTGGGAGAGGAATTTTTTGATCCAGGTATCCTGGGCCGAGACAGCAAGAGCGGTCAGCAGGGAGAAGAAAAGCCACGGCATCGGGCAAAAGGGCTCCTTGACTGATGTTGGGTAAAATGTCCTTTCACGTCGGTGGGGGAATAGATGCGAATTTTCATCATGCTGGGAATACCGTCGTGAGTCAGGAACCGTGATTGAGCGTCTTCCCCGTTAACACCGTTGTCGTTTCAAGTCAAGAATTCAACTTTCCAATTTCATAGGCTGGTGCCGGGAGGATACGGCCCGCGCTCCGCGCGGTTTCGTTCAAGTGCCGCTAAAGCTTGCTCCGGGCGGCCCGGAAACTCGCTTGCGTTCAAACGGTCCGGGCCGCTGATTCTCCGCTGCCCTTAAGGGGCACTAAAACTCACCGCTGAATGGGCTCGGCCGAACCCTCACGCCACCTCTTTCCGGTCAACATCACCATCGCTGATATTAAGTCAAGAACCCGCGGCAGCTTGGCCCTGGCGGGAAGTTGTGAAATTGCGGGTTGAACATTTGATGGGCTTCTGGTAATGGGCCTTTTTACGAAAGGAACAGGACATGATCATTACGGAAATTTTAAGTCGAAACGCCAGGCGCTATGGGGACCAGACGGCCCTCATCGAAAGGGAGCCCGCTACGGGAACCCGCAGGGAAATCACCTGGCGGGAATTCGACGAACAGGCCGGCGCTCTGGCCAATGCGCTGATCCTGCGAGGTATTCAAAAGGGAGACCGGGTAGTCCTCCTCATGACCAACTGTATCGAGTGGCTTCCCGCCTATTTCGGCATCCTCCGAGCCGGCGCCATGGCCGTTCCCCTCAATTTCAGGTTTCTGGCAAAGACCATCGCCCGATGCACCTTGATCTCCGAAGCCAAGGTCATGATTTTCGGAGAGGAGTTCATCGATCGAATGGCCGAAGTCAAATCCGAGTTGGATGCCGCAGTAAGTCATTATATCTTTGTGGGGCCGCGGGGAAAACGGCCTGAATACGCGATCGGTTATGGCGAGCTGCTTCAGGACGGTGAAAGGACGGCGTCGGTTATGCCGTTGTGCCTTTGCGACAGCGCGGCCCTTTATTTTACGTCGGGCACCACCGGAAAGCCCAAAGCCGTCCACCTAACCCATCGGAGCCTCGAGTTTTCATGCTACGTGGAGAATCGTCATCACAACCAGACCCACGACGATAATTTCCTCTGCATTCCTCCTTTATACCATACCGGGGCGAAGATGCACTGGTTCGGGAACTTTATCGTCGGCGCCAGGACGGTTATCCTGAAAGGCGTCAAACCCCAATGGATCCTCGAGGCGGTTTCCGAGGAAGGCGTAACGGTGGTATGGCTCCTGGTCCCCTGGGCCCACGATATCCTTATCGGTATCGAGAACGGTGAGATCGATCTTGCGGACTACCGTCTCGACCAATGGCGGTTGATGCATATCGGCGCCCAGCCGGTGCCTCCCAGCCTCATCCGTCAGTGGAAGAAGGTTTTTCCCCATCATGACTACGATACTAATTATGGTCTGACCGAGGCTACGGGACCGGGGTGTATCCATCTCGGCATGGAGAATATTCACAAGGTCGGCGCTATCGGCGTGCCCGGGTTCGACTGGGAATGCAAGATCATCGACAACGACGGTCATCCCGTGGCACCGGGTGATTCCGGAGAGTTGGCCGTTCGGGGGCCGGCCGTCATGAAGGAGTACTACAAGAACCCGGAGGCCACTGCGGAAACCCTTGTCGACGGATGGCTGCTTACAGGGGATATCTGCCGGATGGACGAGGATGGTTTCATATGGCTCGTGGATCGCAAGAAAGATGTCATCATCACCGGCGGCGAGAATATCTTTCCGGTGGAGATCGAGGATTTTCTCATGCAGCACGAAAAGATTCAGGACGTTGGCGTGATCGGCGTCCCCGACGAGCGGTTGGGGGAGATTGTCGCGGCGGTGATCAAGGCCAAGCCGAGAGCGATCCTTACCGAAGCGGAGATCAATGAATTCTGCCGCGGATTGGCCCGCTACAAGCGGCCTCGGCGGATCTTTTTCGGAGATGTACCGAGAAATCCCACGGGCAAGATCGAGAAGCCGCTTTTGAGAAAACAGTATCGAGACGCGCAGCCTGCCGTTATTTCCCAGATGGCGGCTCGCCACGGATTGAAAAACTGATGCCTGAAGCGGCCCGGCATGTACCGTCGGGTCGTTTCAGGGACGGTTTTTGTCGGAATCGATCCTAGGCGTTTGGGTACGAGGTGCTTTTTTCTTGCCCGTCACCTGACAGGCGTCCCGCATTCAGGTGGAGATGCCAAGCTTGGGTAGGACATAGGACTGGAGCAGAAACCAGATCCCGATGATCAACAATAAAAACCATATTCCTTTCATGTTACCTCCTCAAGGCAATGTTTTTGAACGATTGTCGGCCAGAAAGCGCTCTTCGATAAAATCGGCCAGGCCTTCAATGTCGTCCGGATGAAATTTCGGGATGTCGAGGGGGCCTCCGGCGTCGGTCACCATGGCCACGTAATCGGACTGACCCCGGTAAAGTGGCTTCGGGTGCGCCGCTGTCCGAAACATCTCGATCTTGGGCGGGGTTTTGTTTTTGAAGCCCTCAGTGATGACCAGATCCATGCCGTTGAAATAGGGCAGAAGGGCCTCGGGATCGTCTCCAGAAGTCGTTCTGACCATTGAAATCCGGCTGGACGAGGCGAATATCACTGTCTCCGCGCCGGCAGCCAGATGCCGGGCGCTGTCTTTTACAGGATTGCAGGCTTCGGGTTGGTGATGGGTATGTTTGATGGTCCCGATGCGGTAGCCGCGACGCTTGAGTTCCGGGATCAATTTGACGAGCAGCGTAGTTTTGCCCGATCCGGACTGTCCTATAAACGAGATGATCGGCGGTATGGATTTCAACGACGTACTCCCGGATTCAATGAATTTTTAGATAGCGTGATCGGTGTCTTCTTTCCCAGCCCCGTAGAGACCCGATTTCGGCAGTCCCAGAAGCAGAAAAATTAAGATTTGTCGTGCTGTCTGTCAAGGGCACGGATATCCAGTCCCCGTCTCGGCGACGGGCCTTTTTCGGTGTTTGCCTCTTTTCAGAAAACCCGGAGGAGGCATGACTGCCGGAATTTGCAGTAGCGCTCAGGGACCCGACAGGCGAGGCCGTCCTCGTACAGGCAAATCTGATGCTTCATGAAGAGATATGCAGTTTTCCTTTAGGCGTGGTGGATGCATGTTTTCACTGATGGCTTTCCTTTTAGCTCCGGGCGTATCGCTCGATGATCCTCTCGATGATCGTGGTGGTGGATGTCCCCGGGACGATGGATATCCGTTCGACCCGACCGCCCCGGGCGATGACGGCGTCGGCGCCGATGATGTCCCGGAGCGCCCAGTCGGCTCCTTTGACGAGGACGTCTGGTTGGAGGTCTTGAATAAGGGTGAGGGGGTCGGCTTCATCGAAGATGGTGACAAAGTCTACGCACGCGAGTCCGCAAAGAACCTCGGCCCGCTCGGCTTGGCCAATGATGGGTCTGAGAGATCCCTTGATCCGGCGCACGGAATCATCGGAGTTGAGCCCCACCACCAATAGTCCGCCCAGATGGCGCGCTGCGGTGAGATACCGGACGTGCCCTACGTGGATCAGGTCGAAGCAGCCGTTGGTGAACACGACGGGGCGGTTCGGCGACCGGATTTTTTTCAGGAGGAGCGCCAACTCCTTCCGCACCATGAGTTTAGGTGGCATAGGCTTCGGGCATCCTATCACTCAATGCCGGCAATTTCTTTCGGACCCGCTCAAGATGAAGGAGATCCACGACCGCCGTTCCGGTCCGAGTGTCGCCGTTGGGAGCCCAAGCCAGGACGCTCCCGCCGGGGTCGACGATGATGGAATGGCCTGAAAACCGGTTTTCGTTTTCAACGCCGCACCGATTGGCACCGATAATATAGATCTGGTTTTCCATGGCCCGGGCCCGGGCCAGAACATCCCATACCTCGATGCGGATATCGGGCCACTGTGCAGGGACCACGACGATGGGGGCACCCTTGAGGGCGAGGGCGCGGCAGAGCTCCGGAAATCTCAGATCGTAGCAGATCATGAGGCCCACCGGGCCCAGGGTGGTGTCGCAGACCACGTTTCTGGTGCCGGCACAGAAATGTTTGTGTTCACCGGTGACCGAGAAGAGGTGAATTTTCCGGTAGGCTCCGGCGATTCGGCCGTCGGCATCCACCAGGTAGAGAGTGTTGTATACTCTGTCCTCGGCGATTTCGGGCAAAGACCCGGCGATTACCATGCGGTGACGGATTGCCGTTTTCGACAATCGATCGAGGATGCCCGGTGTCCTTTCAGCGTGGCGGACAAGATTCGCATTATCGAATCCGCAGGACCACATCTCCGGAAGAACGGCCATGGCAATCCCTGCGTCACCGAGGTGGTTGAGGTGCCTTTCCGCCTCGGTCGCGTTGCCGGATACCTCGCCCATCAGGATGTCGAACTGAATGAATCCGACCCTGAACGTCGCGGATGTCGTCACTTCTCCGCCATCTTTTCAATAATTTTTCGAGCGAATTCAGAGCACTTGACCTCTGTGGCTCCCTCGATCTGGCGAGCAAGGTCGTAGGTAACGGTGCCGGCCTTGATGGCTGCGGAGATGCCGTTCCGGATCAGGACGGCAGCCTCTTTCCAGCCCATGTAATCGAGCATCATGGCGCCGGAAAGGATCAGGGAGCCGGGGTTGACCTTGTCGAGCCCCGTGTACTTGGGGGCGGTACCATGGGTTGCTTCGAAGACCGCGCAGGTATCCCCAATATTGGCGCCCGGTGCCATCCCAAGTCCGCCCACCTGGGCCGCTAAAGCGTCGGAGATGTAATCTCCGTTGAGATTGGGGGTGGCGATCACCGAATATTCGGCCGGCCTGAGGAGGACCTGCTGGAAGAGCATGTCCGCGATTCGGTCCTTGATGACAATCTTGCCTTCGGGCGGAACGCCGCCATGCTTCTCCCAGAGTTCAGCCTCGGTGAGGGTCTGGTCGCCGAAGTGCTCCCGGGCCGCCTCGTATCCCCATTTTCGAAAGGCGCCCTCGGTGTACTTCATGATGTTGCCCTTATGCATCAGGGTGACGCTGGGGAGACGGTTGTCGAGGGCATATCGGATAGCTGCGGCCACCAGGCGTTTGGTGTTCTTGGGGCTGATGGGTTTGATGCCGATGCCCGTATCCGGTGCGAGGTCTGCGCCGGTTTTTTCCTTGAGGAAGTCGATGACGGCCCGGGCCTCTGCCGTACCGGATTCGAATTCGATACCGGCATAGAGGTCCTCGGTGTTCTCCCGGAAAATCACCATGTTTACGTTCTTTGGATCCTTCATGGGACTGGGCACCGGGTCGATGTATTTCACCGGTCGAACGCAGGCGTAGAGATCGAGCTTCTGGCGAATGGCGACGTTCAGGCTGCGGATACCTTTGCCTACTGGCGTCGTCATGGGACCCTTGATTGCCACTATGTGGGCTTCGATGGTCTCGAGAGTTTTTTCGGGCAGCCATTCGCCGGTCCTCTGGTATCCCTTCTCCCCGGCATCCACCTCCAGCCAGTCGATGTTGCGGCTGCCGCCATAGGCGACGGCGACGGCGTCCTCCATGACCATGCGGGCTGCATGCCAGATATCAGGGCCGATGCCGTCGCCCTCGATAAACGGGATTATCGGGTTGTCTGGCACGTTCAAGCGGCCGTTCCCGTTTTTCGTGATCTTCTCTCCCATATCGTCATCCTTTCCGATTGGTATCGTGTTTAAGGCATTTTTCCGGGCTCATACCGATTTTAACCATTAAACGTTATGAGACAACACATTTTTTTGGGGGATGTGGCCGCTGGCCGGTTTGTTGCGTTGCCGGAACGCCTCGTACATCACTACCGCCCCAGCGACCGATGCATTCAACGAATTGATGGGCCCTTTCTGGGGAATAGCGATGAGATGATCGCATTGTTGCCGAACAAGGGGGCGGATGCCCTTCTCCTCTCCGCCGATGACGATGGCGATGGGTCCGACGAGGTCGCTCTCGAAAATGGAACGCGGTCCATTCACAGCCGTCCCGAAAACCCATAGGCCCATCTTTTTGAGATCTTCCAGGGTCCGAGCTATATTGGTCGCCAGAGAGATGCGAATGTGTTCCATTGCGCCGGCCGAGGCTTTGGATACGACGGGAGTTGGGGCGGCGGCCCTGTCCTTGGGTAGAATTACCCCGTCTATACCCACACACAGGGCAGTTCGGACCAATGCTCCCAGATTGTGAGGATCCACCACGCTGTCGATGACCAGGAGAAAGGGATCGGGGCGGTCGGCGAGTTCGGAAATCGAAGACAGCGGATAAGGGCCAACCTCGGCGGCGATCCCTTGGTGAAATTCGGAGCCCGCTATCGCCCGGAGTTTTTCCGATGCGACCGTCCGGACCAAGGCCCCCCGGGATTCCGCCATTCCCGCGAGGGCTTTCGCCCTTTCACCGGATCGGGTCCGGGCGATATAGAGGACTCCAAGCTCGCGCCGGTCGGCCCGCAGTGCCTCCCTGACGGGATGAATGCCGAAAAGAATCTCCGTTTTCATGGATGGGTCAGGAAACCAAGCCCCGAAGACGGGTTCTGCAGGCCGATATGAGGGCGACCAACTCCTCGATCGCCTTCGGCAGCCGGTTGTTGACAATTACGTGTTGATACCGGTTCTTGGCGGCGATTTCCTTTTGGGCGTTTTTGAGCCGTTTTTCAATGACGGGTCCAGTGTCGGTTCCCCGGGATTCCATTCGGGTCCTCAGGGCCTCGATGGACGGTGGCATGATGAAAATGGTGACACTCTCGGGATATTGCTGAACGATCTGCGCCATTCCCTGAACATCGATGTCGAGGATAACGTCCCGGCCCTCGGCCAAATGTTTTCCCAGAAGTTCCCGAGAAGTGCCGTAAAAGTTGCCGTGGACCTCGGCCCATTCGGCCCAGCGCTTCGTGGCTATGCCCTGGAGGAATTCCGCTTTCGGGATGAAGAAATAGTCGATGCCATGCCGCTCCTGTCCCCGGGGAGGGCGAGTGGTGTGGGACACGGAGTAGCAAATATCATTGAAATGCGACAATGCTGCCCGGCAAAGCGTGGTTTTGCCGGCACCGGATGGCGCCGATACGATAAATAGATTCCCTTGTCGCCGAAGCGGCGTTTCAACGGTCGAAGCATTCACGGTTTTATTGCTTTCGTCGGGGGTAGGGCCCAGTCGCCGGACAGGACGCCCGGGCCGGTGTTATGATGTCACGATTTGGCTTTGGATTCCCGGATGGCGGCCTCGTAACGTTGGGAGACGGTTTCCGCCTGAATGGCCGACAGGACGATGTGGTTGCTGTCCATGATGATGATGGAGCGGGTCCGGCGGCCATGGGTGGCGTCCACCAGCCGCCGATCCTCTTTGGCTTCATCCTTGAGGCGTTTCATCGGTGCCGAGTTGGGGGATACGATGGCGACCACCCGGTCCGCCACCACGGTGCCGCCGAATCCAATGTTCAACAGGGTCTGCTCCATCATGCCTCCCGCGTTCATTTTGGGTGTTTTCAACAGATGGTTCATTTATTCCACATTCTGTACTTGTTCCCGGATTTTTTCAAGTTCGGATTTCAGCCAGACGACGCGGTGCGACACATCGACGTTTCCGGTTTTTGAGCCGATGGTGTTGAATTCACGGTTGAACTCCTGGAGTAAAAAGTTGAGCTTTCGCCCCGCAGGTTCGTTTTCGGCCATGACAACCCGGAATTGCCGGATATGGCTTTCGGCCCGGATGATCTCCTCGGAAATGTCGCTCCGGTCCGCCAGAAATGCGGCTTCCTGGGCGATCCTCGCAGGATCGATTTCCACCAAACCCTGAGTCAGCGCCGCAATGCGCTCCTTGAGTCGATCCTGGTAAACAGGGAGAAGTCCTTCCGCGTCATGCTTGATCTCGGCGAGGACGGTCTCGATGGCGGCGAGGCGTGTTTCAAAATCCCCGGCCAGAAAGTCGCCTTCTTTGGCTTTCATTGCGTCCAGATCCGCCAGGGCTTGGCTGAGGCAGGGTGCCAGCACCGCCCAGCAGGCCACCGCATCCTTTTCGGTCTCTGCCGGTTTGATGAGGCCTGGCATCTGGACCAAGTGTTCCAGGGAGATGTCCGTTTTGAGGTGGAGCCGTTCGATGAGACGCACCAGGGAGCGATAGTAGGCCTTGGCCATCATTTCATCGACCTCGAAAGCGCAGGCCTCATCGGTGCTGTCTCTGATCTGGATCTTGGCCTCGATTCGCCCCCGAGTCAGGGACTGGGAGATCAGTTCCTTGGCCTTTCCCTCAAGCGGGAGATACGCCTGGGGTAGTTTGAGAAGAATATCCTGATAACGGCTGTTGTAGGAGCGGAGTTCAACGGTTATGGCAAGGGTGGCTTCAAAGCGTTCGGCCCTTGCAAATGCGGTCATGCTTTTGATCATGTCGAAGTCGCTTTCAAATCGATGGTGTAGCGGTGGCGGATCTGATGGAGATGGCGAATCATTTTCGAATCTCTGTAATCAGGATACGTCCATGACAGTGTCTGAAAATTTCCCCGGGTGTAGATCAACGTCAGATCCGCATAGATGCCTTTGCCGATGTAGATTCGATGAGTGAAATTCTTTCCGGTGGCCAGAACAAACCGTTCCAGGAGTAAATAACCGGGATCGATGTTGACCCGGCGGCGTCCGTTCTCGGCATAGCGTTTTTCGATGTCGTTGGTGTCGAGCTTGATTTCCGGTAATCGTTCCTGGGAAATCAACTCCTTAAATGTCAGCATGCGCCGGAACAGGGGGACACCCATCTCCGCGGCATAGTAGCCCGTGAAATCGAAAGCCAGCCATGGGCTAACCATATCCAGGCGACCGAAGCGGGATACTAGGATCTCCGTCAGGGGCCGGATCAGCGTTTGTTCTTTCATGAAAAGGCCGATGACCAGCTTTGCCGGCGCAGGAGGATGGGGTGTGCTCATGTCGCCTCTTCAGCCGGTAATGGGTTTGGCCTCCTCGATCAGCATGATGGGAATGTCATCCTTGATCTCGTAAAGCAGCTTGCAGTGATCGCAGATGAGCCCATCCCCGGCATCGTTGAGGCGGATGTCCCCCTTGCATTTCGGGCAGGCCAGAATATCGAGCAGTTCCTTGTTGATTGCCATGGCGGGTATCCCTCTTTCAAATGTTGTTGTTCAGGATTCTATAGCAAACTCTCCTTGATCCTGCAAAACAAATGCTGAGCTGTCAATTTTCAGCGCCACCATCGATTTTAGCCAGTTTTTGATCGAAGCGGGCCGCCTCCTTCTCGAGACGCGCGGTCAAGGCCTCCAGATCGCTGAAGTGGGCTTCAATGGCGGTTTCGGCGACATGGATGGCCTGGGAGAGAGCCACGATTCTGGTGCCGTCACCCTCTTCGGAGGCCGCCTGCATTTCCTGGTTCAGGGTTTTGAGCGCTTTTTCATGGCCGTCGATAGCGTCCTCGGCACCGGCGATCCGCCTCTCGATGGGTTTCAGTATTTTCGCTCGTTCGGTCAGAATTTCGGAGCGAAGCCGCCGGAGTTCCTTTTTTCCGTGCCGGGTTCCAGCGAGGATCTCTCTTGATTCGCGCGAACGGATCGAAGGCTTGCCTCTTGCCGAGTCCGATACCTTACCGCTTCCGAACTCCTCCCGCCAGCCACCCTTTTCCAGAAAGCTAGCGTAGCCACCCTCAAAGAGGGTGATGGTATTATCCTGAAAGACGATCAGGCGCCGGGCGAGCGTATGAAGGAACATCTCGTTGTGGGTCACCATGATAATAACGCCGTCGAAATTGTCGAGGGCAGCCAGGAGGGAATCGCAGGACTCCATGTCCAGGTGATTGGTCGGTTCGTCCAGAAGGAGGAGGTTGACGGGCGTGGCCAACAACTTTCCAAGCATGACCCGGCTTTTTTCTCCACCAGAGAGGACCTCCACTTTTTTTAAGGCGTCGTCGCCCTCGAACATCATAGCACCGGAGATGTTGCGGGCTTTTTGCTGGTCGATGCCTTCGTCTGCGTAAAAGATTTCCTCTAACACCGTTCGGGTGTCCACCAGACTCTGGACGTTGGTCTGTTCAAAAAAACCTTTGGTAATGTTGGGGTTATAAAGGATCTGGCCTTCATCCGGATCAAGTACTCCCGCAAGCAGCTTGATGAGGGTGGTTTTTCCTTTTCCGTTTTTGCCAACGATACAGATCCGGTCGCCGGGAGTTGCCTGAAAGCTCAAGCCACGGATGAGGGGCGATACTCTGGAGTAAGAGAAGGTGAGGTTCTCTACGGTCATGACCTGCTTGCCCCGAAAGGGCTTGCTTCTGAAAAAGAACTCCAGGTTCTTGATCTCATCGAGCTTGTTTCGTTTCTCCATTTTGTCGAGGGTTTTGATGCGGGACTGGACCATATTGGCGAGTCGGGCCTTGGCCCTGAACCGGGTGATGAAGAGTTCGATTTCCTTCTGGCGGCGTTCATCGTTTATCCGCGTTTTTTCGTAGACTTCCTCGTCCTGGGCGATCTGGGCGTAGAGTTGACCGGTGTTTCCGGCAATCTTACGGATTTTCTTCCGGTGGATGGCCATGGTGTGGGTGATCACCTTGTCCATGAAGCCCCGGTCATGGGTGATCAGGAGTAGTTCCCGTGGCCAAGCCTGAAGAAATTGTTCGATCCAGCGGATGGAGGTGATATCGAGGTAATTGGTTGGCTCGTCCAGCAGAAGCAGGTCTGGATCCGAAACCAGAACTTTGGCCAGGTTGAGGCGCACCTGATATCCCCCGGAAAACGCATCGGGGCTCCGGTGCATATCTGCCTCCGAAAACCCAAGGCCTGAGAGGACCTTTTCCACCTTCCAGTGGTGATCCCGCTCAGATTGGGGCAATCCGCGCATCCCTTCCTTGAGCACGGTATCCTCGACGAACCGGATATGCTGTTCGACGTAGCCGATGCGGTAGCTTTTGGGGATGACGATCTCGCCATCGTCAGGGCTTTCCTCGCCGATGATGAGGCGAAAAAGGGTGGTCTTGCCGTGGCCGTTCCGCCCCACGAGTCCGACCCGTTCCCGCGGATTTAACTTAACGCTGGCCCCATCGAACAGGGTCTGTGCCCCGAAGCTTTTGGATATATTTTCAAAACTGATCATGTTGTTCTGCTCTGGGGCATTCCGTCAACCTCATTTTCCGGAACGCCTTTTCTGGATAAGATCGTCAATTCCATCGCCCTTCCGTAAAACGTCCCTGACAGTCGGGGGCTTCTTCTCCGGACAAGGGATGATTTTTAGATAACCTATTCAACTTCAACTTTCCGTATTCATAGGCCGGCAGCGCTTTACGGTTAATATAGTGAAAGGCGGACATTGCGTAAGTTATGACAATAAGGCCACATTTGCCCTTTGTAAACAGAAAAGAAGGTTGTTTCTGGTCGACATTCCGGAAATTCGCGGACAATCCGAATGGCTCAGGGACTGTTCTGTTCCCATAGAGCGTCTCGAAGGCCGGAGGTGCGTTGGATGGGGCGACCTGCCGCTTTGATCAGCAAGGGGCGCAAGCCCCAGATCTCCACGCCGTCGACTGCTCGGGTTACGCCGGTATACAGGAGTTCCCGGGTCATTACGGGTGTGTCCTGGTTCGGCAAGATCAACATGACCCGATTGAACTCGGAACCCTGGCTTTTGTGAACGGTCATGGCATAGACGGTTTCATGCTCCGGTAGGCGGAGAGGGGAAAAAGATCGCCCCGCCCCCTTGCCGTCAGGAAACCAGACACGGACGCGCCCGGCCGGATCCGTCATGGTGATTCCCACGTCGCCGTTGAAGAGCCGGAGAGAATAATCGTTCCGAATGACCATGACCGGGCGGCCCGGATACCAGAGTGTTGGGGATCGCATAAAGCCCTCCGCCCTCAGGATCGCCTCGACGATCTCGTTCAAGCGGACAACGCCGAAAGGCCCCTGCCGAAGCACCCCCAAAATCCGAAAGCGGTCGAAGATCTGGAAGGCGGAGGCCGGGTCGTCGATGCACTTCAGATAGGCCCCGAATTGATCGACAACGGTCTTGCGAACGGCCCGGGGCAGGTCCTCCGACCGGGGAAGCGTCCGCCATTGGACATCCGGATATGTGTCGGACGATAGGACCTCAAGTGCCCCCTTGCCGTCGCCGGCGTTGATGCGACGGCTGAGTCTTCCGATGCCGCTTTTTTCACCGAACCGATAGCTCTTTCGCAGCAGGACGACGCTGTCTGAAAGCCGCAGGGCATCGGATTTGCCCTTGTCATCAGCAGGTGTTCCGGTCAGGGTCTCTCCGGTTATCTCATCCAGAATTCGGCAGAAGGACTCTGAAAAATGGTGAAAATTGCCCGTGTCGCAGATGTCACCGAGAATGGCACCGGCCTCCACCGACGCCAACTGATCCCGATCGCCCAGAAGGATGAGACGGGCTTGTGGTGGAACGGCTTGGGTGAGTTTGGCCATGAGCGCGACGTCGATCATGGACGCTTCATCCACGACGACCAGATCCACCGGCAGGGGGTGGTCGGCGTTGTATCGAAAATAGGGTGAGTCGGGCAGGCTTCCCAGGAGGCGGTGAAGGGTACTGACGGTTTCGGGGATGTCGTCTCGAAACGGGCTGTCGATCCGCGCTTTTTCCCGGCTGACAGCTTCCCTGAGTCTGGCGGCCGCTTTTCCTGTCGGCGCTGCCAGGGCGATCCTGAAGGAATCTGGGCCGGCCTGCTCGAGAAGCAGGGCTAGAATTTTGGCCACTGTTGTCGTCTTTCCTGTGCCGGGACCACCTGAGATGACGGAGAACCGGCGGGTGACGGCCGCGAATGCGGCCACCTTCTGCCAGTCGGTTTCGTCCGTCCCCGCACTTGAGAGGGAAGGGAAAAGGCGCGATATTCCATTGGAAAGCTTCGGAATGTCGAGGCCGATGAGCGTGGTTTCCGCGCGCTTCCGGATCTTCTTTGCGATCAGGGTCTGGTATTCCCAGTACCGATGCAGATATAGCCGAAGGCGGTCGTCCAGGATTAGAGGGGCATATTCCGCAGGGCGACCGACTGCGCGACTGCCCCTCAGAACGTCTGCCCAAGAAAGCGGCGGGGGAAGAGTGATTCCCGCCGCCGCGAGTTCGCTTGTGGGAATCGTTTTTTCGGTCGAGGTTAGATCGAGGCAGATGTGCCCCATTCGCTGGTTTCGACTGAGAAGGGCCGCAGCCAGGGAAACCTCCGGAGAACCGCCGCCGTCGATCCGCCCGATAAAACGGGCGAAATGGATATCCAGCCAGGAGAAGAGACCGGTTTCAATGAGATAGGGTTGTAGCTTAACCGTCATGGGATAGGGGAATTAACAAATTTTGAACTTAAGGGCAACCGGATATCTCCGCGGGGCGTTCAAGGGTCGGTTCGGAAGGATCGTGATTGGGACAGGGCTCCAGGCAACTGGAAAATCGGTGGAGCTTGGGGGAAGGGGCGCTTCTCGCCGCTTCCCCGTCTTGTGAGATTGATCATGGGCACGAGGGTGCTTGTAGTCAGGTGAAATTCCTGATCATGCTGTCATTGGGGATATAGGTTCGATAGGGCAGGTTCGTCTTCCTGGCGATATATCCCGGTGCGGCAATTCCTGACTCGAACTGTGCGTAGTTCACGAAAGTTCGACCGTCGATGCGCACCTTCATGCCCGGTTGCGGTCGTTTGATGGGCACGATAACGTGGGTTGAACCATACTGTTCACGAATATCGTCGAAACCGAGCCGAGCCGCCCATTTCCCGATATCCACCTCGATGTAGAACCGCGAGCCTTCGACGATATCCGCCTTGAAATCCTCAGCGATTTTTACCAGCGTCTCTTGAAGGTGTCTGTTCATGGTCTTTCTCCTCTCGTTCGTCACGAATCCGCCTCTGTCTCAGTTTAGGCTGTTGATCGGCGCGATTTTTCAAGGGTGAAGTTGCCCGAATACCGTTCCGTCACGTCTTTTTCAACGCAGTCCTCTGGAGTGTTCCGCAGTTTGGAAGCATCCTGAGACACTGGGCATAGATATTCCTCACCTTCCTCATCCTTAACCGGGGTGTAATAAGTATCTGCTTTCATGATGACTGCCTCTTCTGAAAGTTATACGTATGTTGGTGTCGTGCTTCTTATTGCCTGACCCAATATTAACACCGGCATTGTCCTTTTACAAAGACAGGTAAAGGAGGTTTTTTTGATGGGGTAAAACCATTGTTTGGCGAAGCAGGGGCGAGATGCTTTTTTGAAAGATCGGCTTGTGTCGCATATGATGCCGCTTTTCGGTTTTTCCGGTAATATTTCGCAGCGACGATCCGAGAAAGGTGTTATGGAACAAAAAAACGATGAATGCGGTACAAAGTCCGTAAAGATCGCCCACCACCGCCGCCGCGGTATCTTGGAAATAGGCAAGGGATGTAGGGTGCCGGAAAGGGTTCGATCTTCCGTTCTTAGACGCCACGGGAGGTGTTGACATCACGTGATTGAAGTGAGAAAGGGCTCCAGCATGAATGCGAAGCAAGCGCGTTTGGCCTGCATCGTCGCGGTCGCAATCGTCTTCATGATTCTTTTTCCGCCCTACGATATCTACATGTTTTCATATCCGGGGGCCGAATATTATCACGATTTCGGCTATGGCTTCATCGGTCGGATGCCCGAGAAGGGTGCGGTTCACGCTCGAATAAATACCCCCGCACTTTGCATCCAGATCGCCTGTTTCCTGGTCGTGGGCGGCATGCTGTGGTTCGAGTTCAGAAAACATTGACGATTGTGAAACACGTTTTGTGTTGTTTGTATCGGCGTTACGCGTATCCCTCGTCGCTGCGGCTTATCGACAGTAAGCCGCAGCGACGAGGGATACGTAAATCTTGATATCGAGTTTTTTGGGGAATCGTCTGAAAATCGACTTTCAAGATCATCAACACTGCTCGCGAAAGCAAAGCGACAGATCTCTATTTTCGCAGGACGCGCATACCGGGATGAAATCTTCATCCTTTTCAAGGAATCGCCATCCGCGTTCGATCATGGTAATCCTAGCATTAACCGGGGCTTCCCCGTCGGCGGAACCGATCTTTCCGCACAATTTGCACGTGAAATCGTACCCCCAGAAGCGGGGATTAAATTTGATAAAATCATTCTCCATTATTGATCCCGCCATCCAAAATATTCGGTTGAATTTGAAAATCATCCCAATTCCCGACACTCCGATACGATGATCCGAATTAAAGCATCAACCGGAAAGAATGGCAAGACCTAACTGGTCGGTAACCCGATTATGCCTCATCTTCATCCTCGCGAATCGGGATGCTGACAACGGGTACGGGAGAATGCTTGACCACTTTCTCCGTGACACTGCCGAAGGGGAAATCACCTTTGGTGCCTCGGGTCGCCATGACCACCATGTCCACCGATTCTGTCTGGATGAAATCGAGGATCTTTCGGGCGGGATCGCCGATGCCGACGTGCCGGATGTACATCGGGCATCCCTCCAGATATTTGCTGCAGATCTGCTCCAGTCGTTCGTTGGCGGATTTCTGGGCACGGTCAATCAACTTTTCAACGTGATCCTTCTCGAACACACCGTACCATGGCTCATGGTGGGCGGTGTCTTCAATGACGTAAAGCACATGAATTTCAGCGCCATATTTTTGCGTGAGGGATTTGACATGGGGAAGCGCTTTTTCCGCACTTCTTGAAAAGTCGGTGGGCCAGAGAATTTTTTTGATCTCCATGGTTCATATCTCCTTGATTAATGGTTTCGGGATCATAATCGGCCATAAAGATAACCGAAATGTAACTATTCTTGTTTGGATGTAAAGTGACACCCGAATAAATCCCTGCTGTGCGTCCCAAAACCATGATGTCTGTTCGTCGTCGAAAATGAGACAGATCGTTCAGAAGGAAAACAAGCGGCAGTGACGCGATGTTGAGGACCAATACGGCGCGTTGATGCACCACCAGCCTCCGAAATGAATACAAATCTTTTACATATTTGCTTGAGTTGCTGAAATTAAAATAAATTCATCCGGATGTGATGCGGTATCACAAAAGCCCCCCCTTTACGCCGGGCGGCATCTTTGACATATTAAAAATACAGTAGTATTCACGGTGGCGCAATGGAGCGGCGGCGCCGGGAAGTCGATCGGCGATGCATCATGGACGACAATATTTACGAGGGGTTCGCACAATAAATTATGATAAATTTTAAAGAATTACCCAAGATCATTCAAGGCGGTATGGGGATCGCCGTGTCGGATTGGCGGCTGGCCAAAGCCGTTTCCAAACTGGGGCAGATGGGTGTCGTCTCCGGTACCGCCATCGATTCGGTGGTGGCGCGGCGTCTCCAATTGGGCGATGCGGGGGGGAATATTCGGCGGGCCTTGTCTCATTTCCCCTGGCCGGATATGGCCCGGCGATTTTTGGATGCCTTCTACGTTGCCGGCGGAAAATCACCCGACAAGCCTTTCAAGCTGGTTTCCCGAGCCACGGCCCGAATGAAGCGGTCCGTGACGGAAGCCATGATCGTGGCCAATTTTGTCGAGGTGTTCCTGGCCAAGGAAGGTCATGACGGTATGGTAGGGATCAACTACCTCGAGAAGGTTCAACTGCCCACGTTGCCGTCCCTGTTCGGCGCGATCCTGGCTGGCGTCGACGTGGTTCTCATGGGGGCCGGGATTCCGCTGTCCATTCCCGGGATACTCGATCGGCTTTCGGCATGGCAATCGACGGTGCTCAAGCTTCACGTCGAAAACAATCCCGAACACGTCCTGTTCTCCCATGCATTCGATCCTGAAGCCTTCCGGGAAGGGACGGTTTTCTCCTTGAAGCGTCCCCGGTTTCTGGCCATTGTCTCGTCGGACATCATTGCCAAGACCATGATCCGGAAAGCCACCGGAACAGTCGACGGATTCGTAGTGGAGAACCATACCGCGGGCGGGCACAACGCACCGCCGCGCAGAACGCCGAAGCCGAATGGCGATGTGGCGACGGCGTACGGCCCAAAAGACACCCCCAATATCGACCGGATCGCAGCGCTCGAAAAGCCGTTCTGGCTGGCCGGAGGATACGCCTCTCCGGAAAAATTGAAAGCGGCCTTGGATATCGGGGCCAACGGCGTCCAGATTGGGACGGTCTTCGCCTATTGCAATGAATCGGGCATCATGCCCGACATCCGAAAGGCCGTCATCGATAAACTCCTTGTTGAGGGCGTCGATATTTTGACCGATTTTCAGGCGTCGCCCACTGGGTATCCGTTCAAACTGATTGATCTTAAAGGAGATCCGACAAGCGTTGACGAGGCCAAGGATAGGCGCCGCATCTGTGATCTTGGTTATCTGCAACAGTTTGTCTTTGACGGAAACGCCGATATCCGTTACCGATGCCCCGGGGAGCCGGTGAATGCTTTTATCGACAAAGGGGGTGCCGAGGTCGACACCATCGGCAAGATGTGTTTGTGCAACGGGCTTATGGCGACCGTCGGCCTTGGACAGGTGCGCGGGAACGGTCGTGAGCTTCCGATCATCACGGCAGGGGAAGACTTTTCGGCGGTGATGAAGATCGCCGGTTGTCTGGGGCGAGAGTACAGCGCCAAGGACGTCATTGACTACATGCTTTCACGACTTGTCCCGGCGCGTCCGTTCATCGCTCGAAAACCGGGCACACATATCGACTTCAACCCCTCCGAGGCGTTCGCCTGCCATGCACCCTTGCTGCGAGCGCAGGCGTGATCCGTGACTCACGATATCGGAATGTTGGAGCGTGCGATCGACGAGCTTGTCCTTGACCTGGCACCTCTCCGGTTCGATCCGCCCGTAGCCTATGTTTACAATCCTCTCGTCTATGCTGGCGAAGGGCATCGCCTGTACGTCCGGAAATTCGGCCGGGCACCCAGGGAGATTCTGTTGGTGGGGATGAATCCCGGCCCCTGGGGGATGGCCCAGACCGGCGTCCCTTTTGGCGAAGTAGCGGCCGTGAAGGGATGGATGGGGATCGAGGCGTCGGTGAAAAAGCCTGTCGACGTTCACCCCAAAAAACCAGTCCACGGATTCGCGTGTCCGAAAAGCGAAGCCAGCGGCCGTAGACTCTGGGGGTGGGCCAGGGACCGGTTTGGCGACCCTGCTAGTTTTTTTGCCCGATTTTTTGTTGCCAACTACTGCCCCTTGATGTTTCTGGACGCCGACGGGCGGAACCGGACCCCCGACAAGCTCAAGAAAGGCGAACAAGCCCCGCTTTTTGCAGCCTGCGATGCTGCTCTTCGCACTGCTGTGCTATATTTCAGGCCCCGATGGGTAGTCGGTGTAGGGGTATTTGCCGAGTCTCGAGCGAGGGCGGCCCTTTCAGGCCATGAAGCGGCCATCGGCAGAATCACCCATCCCAGCCCTGCGAACCCTCGGGCGAATCGGGATTGGGTCGGCACGATCGAGAAGGAGTTGATGAAAATGGGGATCGAGATTTGACGGCGCCGCAAAATTAACCGCCATCCGAAGCGATATCAGTGAAGAGCCTATCCAGATCCTCGATGAGTGCTGCAGAAGGTCGGTCCTTGAACATCCCGAATGCCGGATTGATGTCCGGATCGACGCCTCGCACGAAAAGGTAGCGGATACCCCCGAAATGGGCGGCAGGGTCATAGCCGTGAACCCGATGTCTCAGGTACCGGTGGAGAGCCAGGGTGTAGAGATGGTACTGCAGGGTGTAAAAGGCATCGGTCATGATTGTCTCAAGAACATCGGGGCGGTAGTCTTCCGGCCGATTTCCCAGGTAATTTGATTTCCAGTCTACAATATAGAACCGGCCGTGGTGTTCGAAAACCAGATCGATGAACCCCTTCATCATTCCTTGGGTCTTTGAAACGGTAAGCTGTCCGATCCGTTCGGGGAAATTCCCCGACGGACCGGTGATGCCGCGCGCGGCGAACACCGGTCCCAATCTACGGCCGTCGAGCGGTGGGGCTGGAAAATAAAAGGCCATCTCGTTGATGCGATGTTTCGGAGTAATCGCCGAGAGGCTGAGGGTGATATCCTTTAGAGAATCTCCTTCGGCACCCCGTTCCCCCGTCGCAGGGTTGAGGTCGAGCTTCATTACCTTCCGGATCATCCCGGAAACGGCGGGGATCCATGTATCGTCAAAGTGATATTTCTGCAGGGTACCACGAATCAGCGGTGTCAATTCTTTTTCTTCAGTCCGGGTGAAATCAAGGTGCTCGAAAATTTCGTGGAGGCAGGTACCGGCCCGAGCCCCGCGAGGGAAGGCAAAGATGTCTCTGCCGTCATGGATCGACGGCGGATCGACCACCAATGCCGATGGCGCTCCCTCGGCAGCTGTGAGGTCGTCGTGATCGGCCAGTTCCGCCGGGTCATTCGGACCACCGGTGCCGACCGTCCGTCCCGAGACGGCCGAAACAATGGAAGAGAAGCTGGATACGCTGAAGTCGCGGGGAATGCGTCCGCTGAATCGCCGGGCATCGAGGGCGATGATGTTTTCGTCATGAGAGCGATACCGCTGTCCGCTGTGTTGGGGTGCCGCTTCTATCCGGATGGTGCCTCCGGACTGCCGTTCCAGGTCAGCCAGGTTTCTTTCCCATGTTGTATCGTCCATTGTTTTAAGACTGCTTTCCAGCCTTTCCAGCGGGAGCTCGTCCGTGTCGATCGGACCGGTATCTTCGCGAAAAAGGTATGCCAGGGCCGGGATTTCTTCGGGTTTGACGGGTCCCCAGGCGAAAACGCAGCGGTGTTTGGCGCGGGTTAGCGCGACGTAGAGGAGCCGGAGATTTTCGGCCAGAATCTCTTTATCCGCCATGCGACGGTGGCGGGTCACGCTTTCAGACCCTAGATCGAGGGTCAGCCGCCGGCCACTGTCCTCGTCGTGAAACAGGATCCCGCGGTCCGTGTCTCTCCATCGGGACCCCGTCCAGACAAACGGGCAGAACACCAAAGAATACTCAAGTCCTTTGCTCTTGTGGATTGTCACCAGTCTGACGGCGTTTTCATCGCTTTCCAATCGAAGCGGGTTTTCCTCAGAGCGGTGATCGATGTTGAATCGCTGCTCGGAAAGCCAGGCGGTAAGCCGTGACGGCGACATGTTTCGCGAAAGACTTGTCTGGTGGAGTAGCTCGCTCAGGTGGAGAATGTTGGTGCAGCGGCGCTCACCGTCGGGCAACCCCATCAATCGGGTCAGGACGCCTTCTCTCGCCAGAAAGGCTTTGAACATCCGGATAAAGCCCTGATCCCGCCAGAGGCGGTGGTAATCGTCAAACCGCGCCAAGCAGGACTCCCATTTGTCCTCGTCCAGGGTGGCCCCGATCAGTTCCTCGCCGCTGACCCCCATCATGTCGGAGACCAGGGCCGCCCGGACCCGCCCGTCATTTCGAGGTTCGGCCAGTGCGGCCAGAACCCGCGCTATTTCAGCCGCTTCATGAGTGTCGAAGATATCTCCAGCGTTGCAGAGTACCGAGGGGATATTCAGGGCCGTAAAGGCCGCCTGAACCGCCGCCGCTTCATGGTTGGTCCGGACCAGCACCGCGATGTCGGCTGCGCAGACCGGATTTCCCAGGAGTAGGGCGCGCCCCTGTCGTCCCAGGTCGAGAAGTCGGGAAATGTCGGTCGCTGTCGCCCGAATGACCTGTTGTTGAGCATCCCCCTTGCCGGCGTGCTCCAAGCGCCACACGACGAGTGGCGCGAGGCTTTCGCCGTCGATGCAGAGCCCCAAGGCATCGGATTTCTTCTCGGGGGTACTGGCGGGGCCGAAGGGGATTTCGTCATAGACAAAAGGTCGGGGGCGGCTGCTGAAAACAGTGTTGACCGCAGTAACGAGATCAGGGTCGGAGCGCCAGTTGGTGAAGAGCGTGTATCGGGCACTGGCGGATCGAGCGGCGGCCATGTAGGCAAAGATATCGGCGCCGCGGAAGCTGTAAATGGCCTGTTTGGGGTCCCCGATCAGGAACAGACGGTGGTTGGGGGTGTCGAAGAGGGTTTTGAAAATATGATATTGAACCGGGTCCGTGTCCTGGAATTCGTCGATGAGGGCGGCTTGGTAGCGTCCCCGGATGCGTTCTGACAGAAGGCCGCCCCCCGGGGCCTTGAGGGCTTCGCTCATGTCCTGAAGCAGATCGTCGAAGGACTGACGGTTGCTCTCCCGCATTCGCTCCCGAATTTGCGTCCTGGCGTAGGTAATCAGCTCCCGCTTGAGGTGGATGAGTTTTTGGGCGTAAAGCTCCCCGAGGGCGTCACACGCGTGCTTGAAATCGCCGCAAAGGCGAAAGAACGGGTGATCCGGGGGGCTGGCGGATTTCTTGGTGCCCCTCGCCAGCGCCGCCGGTGTGAATTTATCGAATTTTTCGGGCAACACCGGATGCGGTGTTGCCTGGCTGAGGTAACGATCCAGAATATCCAGCCACACCGGAATGCCGGCGGTTTTATAGATGCCCCGATGGAGTCCCGGCGCCTCCAGAAGGATTTTCCCGATCTCTTTCCTCCAGGATGCCCACCCCCTTTGAAGCGACAAATAGGCCTTTTTGAATGCCGCCTCGGCAATTCGGGTATCGGGTGCGTCTTCCCCTGTGGGGATGATGGCGAGGTCCGGCTGGAGGCGTCGGTTCGAGAGCAGGGTGAACAGCGCTTCGGGATTGGTTTTGGCCACCGCGTACCGGACGAAGGTCAGGTCGGCCGTGTAAAGGCGGATCCGCCAGTAATCCTCGACGACGGCACGTCGAATGCCGACCTGGTCGGCCGTCAGCTCCGTATCGAAGAGGGCGCCGCTTTCAAAGGCGTTTTCCCGGAGCATTCGATTGCAGAACCCGTGGATGGTGAAAATGGCCGCCTCGTCAAAGTCCCGGATGGCCGTTTTGAGAGCCCGAGCCGCTTCTGCCGGACCTGTTTTCGAATGGCGACCCCATTTTTCCGCGAGCCGCTCGAGGAGAGGGTCTCTCACAGCCTCGCCTCGGAGCACGCAGAGGGCCTCCTTGAGGCGGTCACGAATCCGGCCCTTGAGTTCCTCGGTGGCGGCCTCGGTGAAGGTGACGGCCAGGATACGGCTGATGGGCATTTCCTGCTCAACAATAAGCCTGAGAACAATCCCCGTGATGGTGTAAGTTTTACCGGTGCCGGCGCCCGCTTCGATAAGGGTAGTTCCGGCCAGGGGGCTTTCCAGCAGGTCGAAGGGCAGCGGAGGGGCTTTGGGCGTCTTGTAAAGGTTCACGGCGTTACGCGATCTCCCGTCGATGGTCAAAAAGCGGTGCAAAGATCGCGAGGGCGGTCTCCTGGAAAGCTTCGTCAAAAGGGTCGCCGTCGCCGACGCACCGTTGATAATAGATGTCTTCGCCTTCGCCGCTGCCATTATAACCGAGCCATGTTTTCCGAGCTGCTGTGAGAGCGGTTTCCAACGGCTTGCCGCGTTCCAGGCGCTGCTCGGCAAAGGCCATTGACGATTGGGGGAAGAAGGGCAGGGGGCGTCGAAGCCCTTCCCGATATAGGGTGAGCAGGCGTGCGAGGTGAACCGCGGCATCTTCGGTAGGACAAAATTCCCACACCTTGTCCGTTCCGGCGACCACCGATTGTCGGGGATGGGGGCCCTCCGCGGCATTCAGGATCAGGTGGCGGATCCAGGCGTTCAGCTGGTCCCCTGCCTTCACTGTCGCAAACCGATGCTGCACCCTGCGGTCGCCGTAGAAGTCGGCGATTCGGCCGGAAAGGGAGAAACCCTCGAGGTCCAGACGGATGGCCGCGGGGGAGGCAGTTGCCATGCTTATAAGATCCGATATTTTTCTATAAAAAGCTTCCGTTTCCGCTGACAGTTTTTCGTAAAGGGCTTCACCGACTCGCCCGTGGGGCAGATCACCGGCGCTCCGTTTCAGGGCAAACAGGTTGGCGGGCGGCTGTCCAGACAGATGTTTTTGGACCATGGCCTCCGCCAGGATGTAACGGTCCAGCCCGGCGATATCAAAGGGTTCCTTTTGCTCGACGGCAATTTCCCGATCCGCCAGAGAAACGCCTAGACGATGATTCAGAAGATATCTGTGGGGGTTCCCGAAAAAGCGGCAGAGATGGTCTATGTCAATGGTAAGCCAGGCATCTTCTGGTTCTGGAAGCCCTGCAGAAATGAACGGTGGTCGATGCGAACGTTCGGCGACGAGTTGCCGGGCCGTCGCCAGATTCGTTTCTGAATAACTGAAGAGTCGATCTTCGCCGTCATCTGTTTTTACGAAATAGGTCGGACTGAAACCCTGGCGCCGGTGGCGAGTCACGAGGCGCTCATTGATGTCCCCACCGCCGTTAAGGATGAATCCCCGCTCGATAACATCCTGAAGCTCGCTTATCATGACCGACGGGGGAATAATCGCGTTATCCCGGATGCTTTGCCCCACATAGCTCACGTAGAGCTTATCCCGGGCCGAAAGGAGGGTTTCCAGGAAAAGGTAGCGGTCGTCCTTGCGCCGGGAACGGTCTCCGGGCTTCGGGTGTGTGGCCATGAGATCGAAGCCTGGGGTTGGGGCGTTTCGGGGGTAGTCGGCGGCGTTCATACCTATCAGGCCGATGATCCGAAATGGAATGCTTCGCATGGGCAGCATGGCGCAGAATGTCACGCCGCCGGTGATGAAGCCGAACCCGAAGGTATCCCGATCGAGCCGATCGGACAGATAGGCCCGGATGACCCGGATGTCCACGGGACGGTAGAACCGGGCTCGCTCCGCCGTCTGGCGAAGATCGGCGATGGCGTCCCCGATGATCTGAGCATCTCTCTCTGCGACAATGTCAATTCTGAAAAAAGCATCGAGCGTCCTGCTCAGGAAGAGTGCCCATTCCGACGGTGTCCTGGGGGTTGACAGATGTTCCGCGTGTGAGAACAGTCGGTCCGTGAATTCGAGAAGGCCACCCAAAGCCGCCGTTTCGGACCCCTCCACGGGATCGAAGGGCAGAATATCCGCAAAGGTCCTCTCATTTCGTCCGGCCATGGCGTATCCCATGAGGAGGCGGTCAAGTCCGGCTCGCCAGGTGTGTTCTGAAATATTGGGGAGCCCCAGCCTTGCCCGACTCGGGCCATCCACACCCCAGCGTATGCGGACATCCCGAATCCATTGACGGATGCGGTCGACCTCCGCCTCGTCGAGATCAAATTTTTGACGGATCCAGGGAATCTCGAGAAGTGCCGTCACCTGGACAGCATCCATGCGGCCATCGCCCGGGTCGAGCAGGCTGAGAAAGGCTTCGATCAAGCGACTTTCGCTCCGGATGCCTCGGTCGGCGATGCTGTAGGGAATGCGCTTCGGATCACCGGCGGGACGGTCGAAGACAGCCTGGATGTAAGGAGCATAGGTTTCGATGTCTGGCGTCATGATAAGGATATCGCCGGGCCGGAGGGTCTTGTCTGCCGAAAAGAAAGACAGGAGCTGGTCGAAAAGCACCTCCGTCTCCCTCATGGGGCTATGGCAGGCGTGAAAGGTGATGGATCGGTCCTCGGGAAGGATGCGTCGTCGGGGAGCGCCTTTCGACGGGCGATCGATCCGGTTCAGGATGTCGGATTGGATGCAGGCCAGAAGGGTATCCCGGCCGGAATCCTTGTAGATATCCACGATTTCCGGACCAAACGCGATGAGCATGTCGAAGAAATCCCGACCCAGAATGCCGAGGGAGGCCAAGAGGCTGTTCTGCTCGTCAATGTGAAGGTCTGCCTCAGGCACCGCCTTTTCCCGGCCTTTGCGAAGCACCCGACGTCGTTCCCCCCGGGATAGGGTGTCTCCCCAGTACTCGGCACAGGGATTCATCAGAAATAGATTGACCTCCCGGTGCATGGAAAGAATGTCCAGCATCTCCATATGAAATCGCGGCAGACTCGAGATGCCGAAGATCGATATGCGTTCGGGCAGGGTTTCCGAGAGGAGGGGCGCGTCGGCCAGGATGTCGGCGAGGGATCTGCCCAGAGCGGCCTGGTGGCGGCCCTGACGGCCTTCGGAGAGTCGTCGCCAGAGGACCGGTTGCCAACCTTCGCCGTTGCCGGCCTCCCAATCAAGAATCCATTCCGGGCGGAAAATCAGGTATTGGTCGTAGAGATCGGCGATCCGTTGGGCGAGTTGAAACCATTTGAGATCTCCGGCGTCGCCGTCAAGGTAATGCCTCAAGGGCGTGAAATCGGGATTTCCCAGTTCGCCGGGGAGCGCCGCCATGATGGCCCATGTCATCACCGGCCGTTCGTAAGGTGACTGTTCGGGCAGATCGGGTATGACGGCCCTAAAAATGTCCGAATAGACAAAGGTGTTGGGGAAAGGGAAGGCCATGTTGGCGCAGATACCGAGACGGCGGGCCAGAACCATGGAGAGCCATCTCTCCATGCCGAGGCTCTGGACAACGATGATTTCGGGCGTTAAAGGATTGGCCAAAGGGCGGCGGAGGGTATCCGCCAGGGCCGCCGCCAAGGCTTCCAGGCGGTTGCCGGTGAACAGGCGGAAGCGCTTCACGTCTCCGGCTCCACCTTGGTGCGGATGCCGTTTTCGGGGCATTGAATCCAGTGCCGGAGCCTCTCTCTTCTGGAGTTCTTGCAGTCGGTATTCATATGGTGGATCTTCAGGATGGGCATGGACGGCATTCCTTCATATCAATACACCTTGCGCTCCCCGAAGTTGGAACCGATAACGGTGAAGCTGTTCTCGACGATGAACAGGGCGTTGGGGTCGATGTTGAACACGGCCTCCTCGACGCGTTTCATCTGGATATTGTTGGTGATGGCCATCAACAGCAGCTTGTCCCTGCCGCTGTAAACGCCCCGGCCCTTGAGGAACGTGGCGCCCTGATTGAGATCATGAATGAGGACCTTTGAAATCTCGTCGTTCTTGTCGCTCACAATGAAGATCACCTTGCGCTGGTTGAATAACGACAGAATATGCTCCAGGGATAGCGAGGTGATAAAGACCAGGATGATCGATGCAATGAAGATATCCGCATTGTAGTATGTGATGACGAAGCTGAACAGGACAGCGTTGAACATCAAATAGAGCTTGCCGAACCCCATGTTGAATTTTTGGTTGAGGATGACCGCAACGATGTCGAGGCCGCCGCCGGAGCCCAGGGATCGCAGAACGATACCGCTTCCCGCGCCGCAGATGATGCCCCCGGCGACGGCTGCATAGATCTGTTCCTGGATACCGAAATCAAGGGTGATCAGCTCGGAGGTCAGGGTGAGCGCCACGACCCCGTATAGGCTGTAGAGGAAGAAGCGCCGGCTGACGTAAAACCACCCCACCGCGAACAGGGGCAGATTCAAGATTAGATACCAGATTCCCGGGCTGAGCCACTCGGTTTTGTAATAGAGCAGGAGGCTGGTGCCATAGATGCCCCCGGTAATGAAGTTGTGGTGAACGACGATACCCTTGGCCCCCAGGGAGAACATCGTGGAACCCAGGGTGATCAGCAGAAGGTTCCATGCGGGGGAATAGGTGTATTTTTTGAGATTTTTCATGTTCAAAAAGGCATCCCACGCTAAATTGGGTGAATATTTCCGGACGTTGAGGCGATTCCGGAAAGGACACCTCCTCATAACAGGATATTTTATTGACGACAACCCCTCTTGGGAAGAAAGCTCCGGGGGAGGCAGACTTTTGATCTCATTCCGCAGATCACCGACCCACCAGGTTGGCAATGACGGTGGTTTCAACATCTGCAGTGTGATGGCAAGGCTGAAACAATGCCGGCTGCTAGGCCAGCTCTTTTTCCCCCTTGGCTCTGATGTAGTCGAGGGCGGCGAGGGTCTTGTCCGGCAGTGCCGGAGCAACGTGATTCTCCAGGATGTGGACAATCTTTTCGCGGATTTTGACTGTCGTATCCTTGGACCCGTCGGCGACCCAGTTGCCGTAGGACTCCCGGGTGAACACTCCCGGCTGCCACAGTTCGTTGCGGAAGTTCCGGCAGGTGTGCATCTCCTGCAGGTAGTTGCCTCCCGGCCCGACCTTGGCGATAACCTCAATAGCCAGGGTTTCGACGCTGATTTCGACGCCTCGCAGAAAGCGCTTGACCATCCCGATAATCTCATCTCCCAGGACGAGCTGCTCCACGGCGCATGCCATCCCCATGTCCATGTACCCCACATCGTGAATCAAATTGAGGCCCGCCTGACCCTGGGCCAGGAGATGAAAGGCTGCTTCCGCCCCGGCCTGGGCGTCCAGAACCTTGGCATCGGTTGAACCGGCCAGCCCCCAGGTGGGCAGTCCGAAATACTGGGCTACCTCCGCCTGCAGCGCCAGGCCCAGGCTGGTTTCCGGCGCGGAGACGCACATCAGGCCACGCCGCATATCGAGAATGCCGAAATTGCACCCCAGTCCGACGGGGGTGCCGGGTCGACGGAGCTGGCAGATGACGAGCCCCATCAGGGACTCGGCCAGAGCCTGGGCCACCCCTCCGGCGAGGGTGATGGGGCCGGTAGCGCCGGGCTGTATGGTGGGCCCCATCATCTGGGGCATATACAGATCTGCCGCCACGAACATTCTCGCCACGACTTCCTCCGGGAAGACCATGGGGGATATGGACTCGGGATAGAGAACGAGAAAAGGCTTTTCCCGGAGCGCCTCCAGCCCGCCGGCGATTTCGGCGGCCATCTCATAGACCAGCTCGGTTCCCCGGGGGGTGTAGTTGAGAAAAACGATGGGCTTCACAGTGTTGGTGACCGTGGCGTGAAATTCGTGGAGATCGGCCGCGTTGGCGGGTACGTCTTGACAGGACCCCATGGGCATCACCCAGTCGATATGGGCGAGGGCGTCGGCGATTTTGGCCGATCGGGCCAGGTCCTTCACAGTGGTCGGGTGATACTCGCCGGTGAAAGCGTCCTTGGTGTTGGGGCTCGCCGTTGAGGTTCCAAAATAGCTGTTCCGACCGGCCACCTCAAGGGCGCGTTCTCCGTTGCGATTGAAGAGCGTCCAACCCTTGGGAGCCGTGGAAATGGCGCCGGTGACAATATATTCCGGCACCTTCACCCGTTCCTCCTTCACGACGGCACCGGCTTTCTTGAGCATGTCCCGGGCGCCGGGGTGAAGAACCTTGAAGCCGACCTTCCCCATGATCTCAAATGTGGCTCGAACCAGTTCATGGATCTGATCCTGGCGGAGCAGATTGAAGTGGGGTGTGCTTTTGATGGTGGTATTGGTTTGAATCGGCATATCGTTTCTCCCTCTGAATGCTGGTTTTGTTATGTGGTTTCGCCGGAGCTCGGGTTTTTGGGGACGACCGACCCCTCCAAAGGCGCCGTTCCGAGGTTCCTCCAAATTTCCATACACGTGCCTCACTGGAATGGCAACTTTTTTGCCCATGAAGGTAAAATTAAAACACCTTGACAAACACCGCGAGGGCTGGTTATGGGTCAAAAAAAGATTGGATCAGGGCCTATGTTCTATCCGGTAAGGCCCCGTGCCGTTGAGAGCATCGTCACATCCCCCAACGATGCGGCGTTGCACGAAATACTTCAGCCCGGCAGCGCGATCAGGCCGTCCTTCCCATGGCCGGGAACCCGTTGCATTCAAAAAATGCCTACCGTTGTCCATGTCGAACGGGGGGAGCGGAATTCCACACCACCGCAGGGAGGGAACGTGCCGGTCGGTTCAGGCTTGCCCGGTGGATCGGTTTGTGAAAACGAATTATCATTTCCAAGGAGCATTATGATGGAAAACTCATACGATGTCATCATCATCGGATCAGGCATCATCGGTTGTTGCACGGCCTTTGAACTGGCGAAAAAGGGATATAAAACTCTGAACGTCGACAAACTGGCATCGGCCGGGCACGGCTCGACATCGGGATCCTGCGCCATTGTCCGGCTGCACTACTCGACGCCTGACGGCGTTGCGATGGCTCGCGAAGGTTTTTATTACTGGGTCGACTGGGAAGGTTATCTCGGTGTCAAGGACAAAACAGGGATGGCACGGTACGTCAATACCGGCTGTCTGGTGATGAAAACTCCCCTTAACAAGTCGCTTAAAAACGTCATGGCAAGCCTGGACGACCTGGGTGTCGCCTATGAGGAACTCGACGCGGACGCCATTCGGGACCGATTTCCCCTCCTCAACACCCGACGGTACTTTCCGGCCAAGGGCCTGGACGACCCGGAATTCGGCAAACCTACGGGGTCTGCCGTCGCTGGCGCCATACATGTGCCGGAATCCGGCTACGTCACCGATCCTCAACTCTCGGCCCACAACGTTCAGGTGGCGGCCGAGGCCGTAGGCGGTGAATTTCGCTACCGTGCGGAGGTGACGGCGATTCTGAAGTCGAGAGGACGTACCGCAGGCGTTCGCCTCAAGGATGGCACTGAAATCCACGCTCCCGTGGTCGTGAACGTGGCCGGTCCCCACTCCTATATCGTCAACCGCATGGCCGGGGTGGAAAAGGGAATGAAGATCAGGACCCGGGCTCTTCGGCAGGAAGTCTGCCATGTGCCGTCTCCCGAAGGCTTTGACTATGAGAAGGGAATGCCCATTATTTCGGACGGGGACATCGCCTGCTACTCCCGCCCCGAGGTTGGCAACCATGTATTGATCGGGAGCGAGGATCCCGAATGCGACCAACGGGAGTGGGTCGATCCTGAGGATTATAACCGGGACTTTACCCGCCAATGGACGACCCAGGCCATGCGTCAGGCCCAGCGCATCGATCGTTTGCCCATCCCCAACCAAGCCCAGGGGGTGGTGGATCTTTACGATGTTACCGATGACTGGATTCCCATCTACGACCGGTCGGACCTCCCGGGATTTTACATGGCCGTGGGCACCTCCGGTAATCAGTACAAGAACGCCCCGGTGGTGGGTGTGCTGATGGCGGAGCTGATCGAAAAGACAGAGGCTGGCCACGACCACGATCGGACGCCGGTGACCTTCACCATGAGGCATACCGGAAGGACGTGCAACATCGGCTTCTTCAGCCGCCTCAGGGAAGTTAACCCTAATTCCAGCTTTTCGGTCATCGGTTGATGGCGAGTCCACTTCTGGATGTTCAGGACCTCTCGATCCACTTCCATGTGCGGGAGGGGACGGCGCGGGCTGTCGATAAGGTCTCCTACCAGATCTTTCCGGGGGAGACTTTGGGGTTGGTAGGTGAAAGCGGTTGCGGTAAAACGGTCTCCTCCCTCGCGATTCTGAAGCTTTTGGATGTTCCCCCGGCGGAATACCATGGCGGGCGGATTTTTTTCGAGGGGCGTGATCTCATTCGGGCCGGTGAAGGTGAAATGCGGCGGATCCGGGGCCGAAGCATCTCTATGATCTTTCAGGAGCCCATGACCTCCCTGAACCCGATCATCACTGTGGGATTTCAGGTCGCGGAGGTTCTGTTGACCCATCAGAAGATGACCACGGCTGACGCCCGCCACCGCACCGTCGAACTCTTCAGGATGGTGGGAATCCCATCGCCCTACCGGCGGATGGATGAATATCCTCACCAGCTCTCCGGCGGTATGCGCCAGCGGATCATGATTGCCCTGGCGCTGGCTTGCAATCCCAAGATTCTCATTGCCGACGAACCGACTACGGCTCTGGACGTCACCATTCAGGCCCAGATTCTCGATTTGATGATGGATCTTCAGACCGATCTGGGGACAAGCATTCTGCTCATCACCCATGATCTCGGCGTGATCGCCGAAACCGCCGACCGAGTCGCCGTCATGTACGCCGGGCGTATTGTCGAAAAGTCGGATGTCAAGCGCATTTTCGATCACCCGCGCCACCCTTATACTCAGGGGTTGCTTCAGTCCATTCCGCGACTCAACGAGACGGTGCGGCCCCGTCGGCTAAAGGAGATTTTCGGCCGGGTCCCGAACCTCTGCTTTCTGCCACCGGGGTGCGCTTTTTACGACCGTTGTCCCTTGCGCGCCGAGCGGTGCAGGACGGAGCGCCCTGAACTGGAACCGATTGACGGTGAGGGGCACCTGGCCTGCTGCTGGGTGGCCCAGAACAAGGCCTAAATGAGAACTTTATCAGGAGACGAAGAGACCGATGACGGAGGCGTTGCTCGAAGTCAAGGATTTGCTCAAATATTTTCCCATCCGGCGAGGACTCTTCTCTCGGGAGGTGGCTCGGGTTCACGCCGTGGACGGCGTTGGCCTGCGGGTCATGAAGGGAGAGACGATGGGGCTGGTGGGCGAGAGCGGTTGCGGCAAAACTACGGCCGGAAAAACCATTCTGAAGCTCATCGAGCCCACCGGCGGGACCATCCGGTATGCCGGTGAGGACATCACCGGCCTTAGCCGGCGGCGGATGAAGCATTTCCGCCGGGAGATGCAGATCATATTTCAGGATCCCTTTTCCTCCTTGAACCCGAGACAGACCGTTGGCGCCATCATCGCCGCTCCCCTGGAGATTCACCGGCTGGCGGCGGAAAGCGAGAAAGAGGATCGTATTGCGCACCTTTTGCGGCAGGTCGGTCTTCCAGCGGCGTCCATGCGGCGGTATCCCCATGAATTTTCGGGCGGTCAGCGCCAGCGGATCGGCATCGCCAGAGCTTTGGCTGTGGGGCCCCGTCTCATCGTGGGAGACGAACCCGTCTCAGCCTTGGACGTCTCGATTCAGGCCCAGATCCTCAACCTGCTGGAAGACCTCCAGGAGGTCCTGGAATTGACCTACATCATGATCGCCCACGATCTGAGCGTGATTCGCCACATCGCCGACACCATCGCCGTCATGTACCTGGGAAAGATCGTCGAGACAGCTCCTAACCGCGAATTGTACCTGAATCCGCTCCATCCTTACACCGCAGCCTTATTGGCGGCCGTGCCCGTACCGGATCCGAACCTAAAGCGGCGGCGGATGGTTCTTAAGGGTGATGTTCCCTCGCCGGTCCAACCGCCCTCAGGGTGCCGGTTTCACCCTCGATGCCCCCGGCGATTTGCACCGTGCGACACTGAAGAGCCGGTTTTCAAGACCGTGGCGCCTGAGCATTTCGTGGCATGCCATCTTTATTGACGCGGGCGTCATGGCACATTGACGGCATGCAAGGCCGTCGTCGTTTCCGTTAGCATCCGTCCGGGGAGATGAACCGTGTTTCACTTTGTCGTCAAACGTTTTTTGCAGGCCATACCCCTCATGATCGGGGTGTCGATCATCGGATTCTCCATGATGCATCTGGCGCCCGGAGGCCCCTTGGCCGTCTATACCCTCAACCCGACCATAACGGCTCAGGACATCGAGCGGATCAAGCACGTATTCGGCCTGGATCAGCCCGTTTACGTTCAATACCTGAAATGGGCTTACGGCATGCTTACCGGGAACTGGGGCAACACCTTCTTTGGAGGGCGGCCGGTGCTGGAGGTGATTCTGGAGCGGATTCCGGCTACTTTTCTTCTGATGGGGTCGGGCATGTCCCTGGCCATGATCATCGGCATGATCATTGGCATCTTGGGAGCGGTCAAGCGCTATTCAGTCTTCGATTACCTGGCCACCACGGGTGCCATGATCGCGCTGTCGTTTCCGACCTTCTGGTTCGGCCTCATGACGATCTTTGTTTTTTCCCTCAAGCTGGGCTGGCTGCCATCGGGCGGCATGTATACTTTGGGTGGCGAGGAAAATCTAATCGACCTTTTGACTCACCTTGCCTTGCCGACCTTGGTGCTGGCTCTGGTGCTGGTGGCCCAGTGGAGCCGTTACACTCGGTCGAGCTTTTTGGAGGTGATCCACCAGGACTACATTCGGACGGCTCGTTCAAAGGGCCTGGGCGGTGGTCGCATTCTCTTTCGCCACGCCTTTCCCAATGCTCTTGCTCCCCTTGTGGCGTTGGCTGGCATCCAGCTGCCTTGGCTCTTCTCCGGGGCGTTGATCACTGAGACCATCTTTGGATGGCCCGGCATGGGGCGATTGTTTGTGGACGCCCTGACCATGAAGGAATATCCCATCCTGATGGGGATGGTCATGATCACTGCCGTGGCGGTCATCATCGGCAACCTGATGGCGGACGTGATCAACGCGCTTATCGATCCCCGCATCCGTTTGGAATAACCCGGCCGGATTGCCAAGCAGAGCGCCGGCGGAAAACGAATGGCATCACACCAGATTGGACCTATGAAAAACGATTATTACGTCAAACCCGTTTCAAGGGCGTTGGACGCCGACGGCGGCGTTTGCCAGGTGACCCCGGGATCGGCATCCGGCTATTATGAAACACCGATGCGAAGAATTTTCCGGCGATTTCTACACCATCGGCTGGCCGTTATCGGTGGCTGCATCGTCATTGCCCTTTTGTTCATGGCGTTTTCGGCCAACCTTATTTCACCCCACGATCCTTTGTCGCTGGATACTCAGCGACGCTTCATTCCCCCTTTCAAGGATTTTTCATTCATTTTGGGGACGGACGAAATGGGGCGGGACATTCTGAGCCGGCTCTTCCACGGCGGGCGCATCAGCCTGGTCGTTGGGATTGCCGCTATGTTCGCCACCATCGTCACTGGTCTGGCCGTCGGCCTGATGTCGGGATTTTACGGCGGACGGGTCGACAACCTGCTGATGCGTTTTACCGACACCATGCTCTGCTTTCCTCAAGTCTTTCTGCTCCTGGTTCTGGCGGCCTTCGTCACCCCCACGGTGATATCCATCGCTCTGATTATCGGTCTGACGTCCTGGATGGAAGTGGCCCGAATCATTCGCTCCCAGATCCAGTACATCAAGGAGCAGGATTTTGTTCAGGCTGCCTTTGCCCTGGGCGCCTCGGAAACCCGGATTATGTTCCGAGAACTTCTTCCCAACGCCGTGGCGCCGGTCATGGTTTCGGCCACTTTGAACGTGGCCAACGCCGTGCTTATGGAATCCTATATCAGCTTCCTCGGGTATGGCATCCAGCCGCCCCTGGCCAGCTGGGGCAATATGCTCACCAACGCCCAATCCTACTTCGATCTGGCCCCTTGGCTGGCAATCCTGCCGGGCGTCATGATCACGCTGACAGTGATGAGCTTCAATTTTCTGGGGGACGGCCTGCGGGACGCCCTAGATCCGAGACTGAGGATGTAAGCCGGAAAAGCGGATTTCCTCCGCTGCCTGGAAAATGCCTATCACCATTAACCCGAATGAACACCCGAATAGAGAGAAGGAGGAGCCATGAATCGAAAGAAGATGACCCGTCGTGATTTCATAAAAACCACCGGTATGGTCACCGCTGGCGCCGCACTGTCGACAACGGCGATGGGCATGCTCCCGAAACGGGCATGGGCCGCAAAGAACAGCGTGATCGTCGGTATGACTCAGGAACCGGTTAACTTCAACCCGCTGCTCTATGTTAACTCGGGAACCGAGGAGGTGCCCGAGGCCTGTATGTTCGATGCCCTTTGGGACATCAACGAAAAGGGGGAGTTCATCCCCAACCTCGCTGTCAATGTCCCCACGCTGGAAAACAAGGGCATATCTTCAGACGGTATGGTCTGGAAGATCCAACTGAAGCCGGGCGTCAAATGGCACGACGGCACCCCCTTCACCGCAAAGGACGTCGAGTTCACCTACAAGACCATCGTCAATCCCGACGTGGCCATCCGTTCCCGATCCGGCTTCGATTTGATTTCGGAGTTCAAGATCGTCGATGATTATAACGTGGAGATTATTCTCTCCAAACCTTTTGTCCCCTTTGCGTGGGCATGGCAGAAGATGCACGTCGTCCCTGCCCATATTCTCTCCAAGGAGAAGGACATCAACACGGCCGCATTCAATACCCAGCCCGTCGGTACGGGACCCTATAAGCTCATCAAGCGGGTTGCCGGCAGCCATATGGTCTATACGGCGAATCCCGACTATCATCGCGGAGCGCCGGCCATCGAGACGATAATCCATAAATTCGTGCCGGATCAGACCGTGGCCTACACCCAGTTCAAGACCGGGGAAATCGACGTGTTCGGTTTACACGGCGTACCGCCCGAGAGATTCGAGGAGTCTCGCTCGCTTCCTGGTCGCGACGCACTGGAAACCCCCGCTCCCTGGGTTGAGTTCGTCTATTTCAATTGTGGCAAGCCCCAGTTCCAGGAAAAAGTGGTCCGCCAGGCCCTTTATTACGCCATCGACAAGGATCGATGGATCCGGGATATTTACTACGGTCTGCCGCCCCGGACCCTCTCCTACCTCCACCCGACTCACTGGGCCTATAACGCGAACCTGAAGGATCCCGGCTACGATCCTGGAAGGGCTGCCGAGATGCTCGACTCGGCTGGCTGGAAAAAAGGGGCGGACGGCATTCGGGAAAAGAACGGTGTGAAGCTTCAGTTTTCCATGTCGACAACAGCCGGATCCAAGGCCCGGGAGCAGGCCCAAGCCATGATTCAAGCTGGCTGGAAGGATATCGGGGTAGCTGCTGAAATCAAGAACATGCCGGCGTCGGTGGTGTGGGGCGAATACACGACCAAGAGCCAGTTCGACACTCTGATTGTGGGATGGGAGCCGACCGTAGGAATGGATCCGGACTATACCGCTCGGTGCCACTCCAAACAGATTCCCGTAAAATCCGGCACGGGGTCTAACTATGTCCAATACAAGAATCCGGAACTTGACAAACTCCTGGAAGAAGGAGTCTTGATTTCGGATATGACCCAGCGAAAGGCCGTTTACGAACAGATCCAGGCCATTCTCCACGACGACGTCCCCTTTGCACCTATTTTTGCCTACATGTTCATGTATGGCAAGAAGAGCGACCTGAAGGGATATGCCATCAATCCCTATACCACCGACATTACTTGGAACATCCATAATTGGTCGTGGGCCTGATCGTTCTCTGGACTTTTCTGAAGGCGCCAGCGCCTGCCGCTCCTGCGGCAGGCGATTTTTTCGACGAATGCGTGGTGAATATCAGTTCTTGAATTTTTCCACCAGGGCTTCCAGGGTCGCCTTGGCGTCGCCGAAGATCATTCGGGTGTTGCTCCGGTAGAAGAGCGGATTGGGGATTCCGGCGAAGCCCGATGCCATGGACCGCTTCAGAATGAAAACGTTCCTTGCTTTGTCGGCCTCGATGATGGGCATGCCGTAAATGGGGCTGCCTTCGTCCTCCCGTGCCGCCGGGTTTACCACGTCGTTGGCGCCGATGACGATGCAGACGTCGACGGTGTCGATGGTCTGGTTGATGTCGTCCATCTCCACCAGCTTGTCGTAGGGCACGTTCGCCTCGGCCAGAAGGACGTTCATATGGCCCGGCATACGTCCGGCCACAGGATGGATGGCGAAGGAGACCTCCGCGCCGTTGGCTTCGATGAGGTCTGCCAGTTCTCGGACGACGTGCTGGGCCTGAGCCACAGCCATGCCATAACCGGGAACGAATACCACTGAAGAGGCCGCTTCGAGAACATAGTAGGCATCCTGCGGCGACGTGGACTGAGCCGTGCCCTCAGCTCCGCCGTTGCCTCCCGTGGTCCCGGTCGTGCCGAATCCGCTGAAGAGGACGTGGGTCAGGGATCGGTTCATGGCTTTGCACATAATGTTGGTGAGAATCAACCCGCTGGCGCCTACCAGCCCTCCCGCCACAACGAGGATGTTGTTACCGATGGCAAAGCCAGCTGCGCAGGCGGCCAATCCCGAGTAAGAGTTCAGGAGGGAGATCACCACAGGCATGTCGGCGCCACCGATGGGGATCACAGTGGTGACCCCGATGATGAGGGAAAGAATGACCGCCGTCGGCACGTAGGTCGCCGTGGCGTCGGGATAAAGGTTGTTACAGAAGAGTAATCCCACTCCGAGGGTGACGGCGAGAAGACCGCCATTAATGATATGCTGACCGGGAAACAGGATCGGTCGGGTAGGAAGGCTCCCGCTCAGTTTTCCCCAGGCTACAACGGAACCTGTAAAGGTCATGCCGCCGATGAGGACTGCCAGAAAGACGGACACCAGGACGAAGACGGGACTGAAGTCGGGATGGGCATGGAATTCGGACCAGCCGACGAGCATACTCGCCAGCCCGCCCCCGCCGTTGAAGAGGGCCACCATCTCAGGCATACCGGTCATCTTTACCTTGAGGGCCGCCAGGACGCCGACGGCCGTCCCGACGGCCACGCCGAAGGCGATCCATTTGAAATCGAGTCCGGCCTGGCTCAGTGTGAAGATAACGGCAATCAACATCCCCGTTGCGGATACCAGGTTGCCCCGCCGGGCGGTTTCGGGGGAACTTAACATCTTGAGGCCCAAGATGAAGAGCATTGCCGAAAGGATGTAGGCCAGAGAGGTGACCATCACCATCGTTGCATGCGCCGTCGTTGGGGTCATCGCGAACCGTCCTTTTTCTTGAACATGGCCAGCATTCGATTGGTGACGACATAGCCGCCCACGACATTGATGGTCGCAAAGATGACGGCAAGAATTCCGAGTACGTGGCTGAATACCCCTCCTGCGTCGGAGAGATTTACTGCTGTCAGCGCCCCGATCAGGGTGATGCCGGATATGGCGTTGGCCCCCGACATGAGGGGGGTGTGGAGGGTCGACGGTACCTTGGAAATCAGTTCGAACCCCAGAAATACGGTCAACATGAACACGAAAAGCATATCGAATGACATGGCATATCCTTATTCATTGATGTTCGGGTGATGGCGGGCAACCGCAGGGCGGGTTAGCCGGAAGGTTTCAGCAACACGGCGCCATCCTGGGTTGCAAGACAGGCCTCGATGATCTGGTTGCCGGCATCGAGTCGGATTGCCTTGGCGTCGGCATCCCAGAATTCCTGGACCAGGTGAAAGACGTTCATGGCGTACATCGTGCTCGCATCCACCGGTACCCTTCCGGGAAGGTTCGAATGCCCCATGATGATGACGCCCTTCTCGTCAACCTCGGCATCTTTCCGAGACCCCTCCACGTTGCCGCCGCTTTCAACGGCCATGTCTACCACCACGGTGCCCGGGCGCATGGCCGCCAGCATTTCGGTGGTGATGATGCGGGGCGCCGGACGTCCGAAAACCTGGGCAGTCGTGATGATCATGTCCGAATGAGCGCAAATCCGGTTCATGCCCTCCCGCTGCATCCGAAGTTGCTCCGGGGTCAGTTCCTTGGCATAGCCGTCCTGGGTCTGGCCGGTCTCCCCGATATCGATTTTGACAAATTTAGCGCCGAGGGATCTGACCTGCTCTTCCACAACCGGACGGGTGTCGAATGCCGATACCCGGGCCCCAAGTCGCCGTGCCGTGGCGATGGCTTGGAGTCCGGCCACGCCGACGCCGACCACGAGAACCGTCATGGGTTTGATGGTGCCCGCGGGGGTGGTCATCATCGGCATGATTCTGGCGGACCGGGCCGCGCCGAGGATCACCGCGACGTAACCCCCGAGGTTGGCCTGGGAGCTTAGAGCGTCCATCTTCTGGGCGTAAGTCGATCTTGGGATCATCTGCATGCTGACAGCCGTGATCCCCTGGGCAGCCATACATTCCATCCGGTCGGTTTCGGTAAAGGGATCGAGGAAACTGATGTGGAGGGTTCCGGCGGGGATGGCTGGGATCTCTTCGCTGGCGGGTGCTCTGAGTCGTGCCAGAATCTGACAGCTGCCGGGGACGGTTCCCGGATCGGCCAGTTCGGCTCCGGCCTCCTGGAAAATGCCGTCGGTCAGGCCGATGTGATCACCGATGCCCCGTTCCACCAGGACCTCGATGCCGGTCTTGCGATATCTGTCGATCACGGGAGGCATCACCGCGATGCGGGGCTCTCCGAAACCGCGCTCCGAGACAAAACCGATCTTCACTGTACCCTCCTCGGGTTGCATCATCGATAAATGAAACGGGGAAAAAGCCAAGCGGACTCTGCGGCGGCCAGTTTCGGACCGCAGCCTTTTAACTGGTCGGCATCCTTTACATTAAATCAATATTATTCATCAAAAAGGATCATACGCGTCACTGGATCTGTCAAGGGAATTTTAAAGGACTTCAGATGGTCAGCAGAGTCTCTTCACGTTTCAGGATATCGGTGAGGGGCGCTCCCCAATACTTGACCTCGATTCCCTGTTCCTCAAGGGCCGCAGTAACGCCCAGCTGGTCCGCACAGGCCTTGCAGGCCGAGACGTGGACTCCCGCTTCCTGGGCCTTTGCAATCATCCCTCGGACGGCGGCGTTTTCGTCTGCCAGCTTGGCGGGTCCCCCCCAGATGATAAGGGTGACCTTCTTCCACCACCCGTAAATCAGAGCATTTTCTGCGTACATGAAGACCATTTTTTCAGCGGTGATCATGTCTGTGCTGGTCCAGAGGAGGTAGAGGTGGGTTTTAGGATTCATGGAATGCCTTTTTTTCAGAAGGTGATTGCTCGGGAGTCGCCGGATGCTGAGGGATGAGCGCTTCGAAGGCGGCGTTGTCTAAAACCTCTTTATTGAGCAGTGTTTCGGCGATGGTCACCAGGGTCTCCTTGTGCTGTGTCAGCGTATCGATGACGTGGTTTTCACGCTGGGCGAGGATTTGCTTGACTTCCGTGTCCAGTTTCGCGGCGGTCTCTTCGCTGTAATCCCGGCCGCTCATACCGGATTGGTCCGTGCCGATAAAGACTGGCGTCTGCCGACGAGGGTAGGTGGAAAGGCCGAGGGTCTCTCCCATGCCGTATTCTGAGATCATGGCACGGGCGATATCTGTTGCCCGCTGCAGGTCGTTTCCGGCCCCGGTGGTCACGTCTTCGAACACGATCTTTTCGGCCGCCCGGCCGCCCAGAAGGACGTCGATCTTGCCCAGAAGCTCTTCACGGCTCATGAGATACCGGTCCTCGGTGGGGCGCTGTTGGGTGTATCCCAGGGCAGCCACCCCGCGGGGAATGATGGAAATCTTGTGAACCTTGTCGGCGCCGGGCGTGAAAGCCGCCATCAGGGCATGGCCGGTTTCGTGGTAGGCGACGATCTTCTTCTCCTTGGGATTGATGACCCTGTTTTTCTTTTCAAGTCCGCCGATCAGACGGTCGGCGGCTTCATCTAGATCCGTCATGCCGACACTTTTTTTCCGTTTACGGGCTGCCAGAAGGGCGGCCTCGTTGAGGACGTTAGCCAAATCCGCACCCGAGAATCCGGCGGTTTTCTGAGCGAGTACATGGAGATCTACATCCTCTGCCAGTCTGATTTTTTGGGCGTGTATTTTGAGGATGGCTTCCCTGCCGTTGACATCGGGCCGATCCACCAGGACCTGACGGTCGAAACGGCCCGAACGAAGAAGTGCCGGATCCAGAACCTCGGGGCGGTTGGTCGCGGCCATGATCACGACACCCCTGCGTGGGTCGAACCCATCCATTTCCACCAGGAGCTGGTTCAGGGTTTGTTCTCGTTCGTCATGGCCGCCAAACCCCCCAATCCCCCGGGCCTTGCCGATAGCGTCCAGTTCATCGATGAAGATGATGCACGGCGCCTTTTCCCGGGCCTGGATGAAAAGGTCTCTGACCCGGGCAGCCCCCATGCCCACGAACATCTCCACGAAATCCGATCCACTGATAGAGAAGAAGGGGACCCCGGCTTCTCCGGCCACGGCTCGTGAAATCAGGGTCTTGCCCGTCCCCGGCGGGCCGACCAGCAGAACGCCTTTGGGCATCTGTCCCCCCAGTTCCTGGTAGATATGGGGCTCCTTGAGATAGGAGACGATTTCCTGCAGCTCTTCTTTGGCTTCATCAGCGCCGGCCACGTCGTCGAACCGTGTCTCCACATCTTTTTCTCCAATCAGCTTGGCTTTGTTCTTCCCGAAGGTCATCATTCCCGCCTGAGACATCTGGATCTTCCGCATCATGAAAAACCATATGAGGTAGAACAGAAAAATGGGGACTACCCAGGATAGAAGGGTTTTCAGGAAGGTGTTTTCAACCTCTCCCCGGAACTCCACTTGGTGCTGTTCCAAGGTCTGGGAAAGATCGGTGTCGACCCGTACCGTCACAAAGACCTCTGGGTTTCCGTTTTCATCCAGCATGCGCCCCTTGATCTGCTCCTTGCCGATGGCGATCTCCTTAACCCGATTGTTGCTGACGGCTTGGAGAAATTCACTGTAGGGGATAACCTTGGGCTTGAATTGACCGAAGATCAGGTTCTGAAGGATCAGAACGCCCCAGAAGGCCAGAATCAGATAGTAGAAGTTGAATCGGGTGTTTTTTTCCATAAACGGCTCTTTTGGATAAGGGGAGAATGTGGGTGTAATTCGGTCAACGCCGATGTAGAAATATCTATATTTTAGAATAAAACTGTTTTAAGGGAAAAATCAATAGGGGATCGTCAAATTCGACAACATTATTCAACCGAAGTTTCAAGAGTTGGTGCTTTCGGGTGAGGATCTGCGCCCCACGTAGTTTCGTTACGTAGAGCTTAAGGTTGCCCTGGACGCCCCGGAAACTTGCTGATGCTCAAACAATCCGGGCCACTGATTTTTGCTGCACTTAAGCGGTACTGGAACTCAGCGGTCAGAGGGCGCAGGACTCCCCCGACAGCACCTCTATTCGGTCGACATTACAAAAATCCAAAGTCGGGCACAGAAAAACGAATGTCACGTTGTACGGGACGGGGGATGTGGAGGGGGCGTGGTGTGCCCCCTCCGATGGCAGTCGTAGGTAACGCTACCGATTATTCACACAGCTCGAACAGGGCCGCAGCGCCCATGCCGCCGCCGACGCACATGGATTCCACACCGTATTTGACGCCTTGCTCCTTCATTCGGTGGACCAGTTGCGCGCAGAGCTTGGCGCCGGTGCAACCCAGCGGATGCCCGAGTGCGATGGCACCCCCGTAAACATTGATTCGGTCCATGTATTTATCGATCCCCAACTCTCGGATACAGTAAAGGGCCTGGGCGGCGAAGGCCTCGTTGATCTCCCACAAGCCGATGTCGTCGACGGAAAGGCCTGCCATGCCCAGAAGTTTGGGAATGGCATACCGGGGGCCAACGCCCATTTCAACGGCCTGGCATCCCACGGTGGTGTAATATTTGAGCTTGGCCAGGGGGGAGATGCCCAGCTTTTTCACCATCTCACCGCTCATGAGAACCGTGGCTGCCGCGCCGTCCGTCGTCTGGGATGAGTTCCCGGCGGTGACCGAACCGTTGGCGCGAAAGACGGGGGGCAGCTTGCCCAGACCTTCCAGGGTCGTGGTGGGTCGGATGCCGTCATCGAAATTCTGGAGAAAAATCTCTTTTCCGTATGTTCCGTTGTCCTGCTTCACGAATTTGACGGCTGGTGTGGGAACGATCTCTTTGAACAACTTTTCTTCGAGGGCTTTCGATGCTTTCATCTGGGATTGGTGCGCAAATTCGTCCTGATCCTTCCGGGAAATCCCGTAGCGGGAGGCCACATTCTCCGCAGTGATGCCCATGGAAACGTAGAGATCGGGATGTTTCCTTGAATAGTCGGCATCGGGGCGGGGGAGGTTGCCGCCCATGGGAACAAAGGTCATGGACTCCACGCCGCCGCCGATGGCAATGTCGGACCAACCCGCCATGATGCGCATGGCGCACTGGGAAATGGCCTCCAGACCCGAGGCACAGAAGCGGTTGACGGTCGCGCCGCCGACTTTCTCAGGGAATCCGGCAATTTGTGAGGCGATTCGGCCGATGTTTAGCCCCTGCTCCGCTTCGGGAAAGGCGCAGCCGATCATGACGTCGTCCACCATGCCTGCGTCGAGGCCCGGCGTTTTTTCAACGACTGTTCTCAGGATAAAGGAGAGCAGTTCCTCGGGCCGGGTGTCTTTGAATGCCCCCTTGTTTCGCCTGCAGCCGGGGGTTCTGATGGATGTTGCGATATATGCATCTCTCATGGTTGAGTTCCTCCTAGATTATAACATCTTAATTACGAAGGGGATTTCCGGTTTTCAGCATATGTTCGACCCGGGCTGCGGTCTTTTCGTTTTTCCAGAAATCTACGAAAGCGTCCCGTTCGAGTTTGAGCAGCAGTTCTTCATCCACACGGCTGTCCTTCCTGACGTCGCCGCCGGAGATGACATGAGCGATCCTTCGGGCTAAAAGTACGTCGTATTCGCTCACGAATCCACCGCTTTGAAGGTTGAAGAGTTCCGCATGGACCATGCCCTGGGCCGCTTGGCCGGCCACCGGAATTTTTCGCTTTACGGGCGGAGCGTATCCTTCGTCGACCATTCGCAGCACCTCTTTTTTAGCCTCGCCGATCAGGTGGTCCCGATTGAAGACAATGCGGTCATTGGGTCCCAGAAACCCGATGGTTCGGGCATCGGCCGCCGACGAAGAGACTTTTGCCATGGCAATGGCCTGGAAGACCGGCAGAAAGTAGGTCGGCAGGTCTGCTCCGGTTACGGCATCGGGAATCGAGGCGACGATTTTCTTCCAGAAATTGGTGCATCCACCGCCGGCGGGAAGCAGTCCCACACCGATTTCAACGAGTCCCATGTAAAGCTCTGCGTGAGCCACAATTCGGTCCGCCGCGAGGCAGACCTCGCAGCCGCCGCCTAGCGTCAGGCCGAAAGGCGCGGCCACCACTGGAAAAGTGGCATACCGGGCACGTTGGAGGCCGTCTTGCGCTTTTTTCAGGAAGCTTTCGATCTCGTCGTATTTGCCGGCCTGGGCCAGGCTTGCCATGTAAAAGAGATCGCCGCCGGCCGAAAAGGCACCGGGTATGCCAACCGCCTGATTACCGATGACGAGGCCGACGCCGCAAGTGTCCACATAATCGAGTGCCCTGCTGATGAAGTCGACGATTTCCCCGTTGATGGCGTTCATCTTGGAATGGAATTCGCAGCAGAAGACGCCGTCCCCGAGGTCCACAAGGGAAGCCGATCCACAGGTCTCTATCGTCTTGCCGCCGGCTTTCAGGGCCGCAAGCGAGATGACGTTGTCGGAGAGGACGACGGGCCGATAGCTACCCGATGTAAAATCGTAAAAGTATTTTTTCCCGTTTTCTGTTCGGTAGAAGGATTCATAACCTTTTTCAAGCATTTTCCGAATATTTTCCGGCACCGGCATGCCGTCGGCGTCCATTTTTTCCACGGATCTCCTGACGCCGATGGCTTCCCATGTTTCAAATGGACCCATTTCAAAATTATAGCCCCATTTCATGGCGTTGTCGATCTCGACGATGGTATCGGAGATCTCTGGGACACGGTTGGCGGCGTAGATCAGTGCCCATGCCGTGGCTTTCCAGGCGAATCGGGCGCCTCGGTCATCACCGTACAGAACCGCCTTCATTTTTTCGGGCAGAGTTTTGGCTTTTTTCGCCTCGGTAAGACAGAAGAAGTTGGGTGTTTCGTATTCTTTGTATTCCAGGGTGTCGATGTTGATGGCCTTTCGGATTTTTTTCCATTCCGGCGTCAGTTCGGTCTTGTAGAAGCCGCTTCCGGCTTTTTTCCCGAGGAGTTTTTTTTCGATCATGCGGTTGACGAATTCCGGCACCTTAAAGGCTTCCCGCTGCTCGTCGTCAGGTACCAGGTCATAGGTATTTTGGGCTACGTGGCCCATGGTGTCGAGACCGACAAGATCGGTGGTTTTGAACATGGCGGTCTTGGGCCGCCCGAGCACGGGGCCAAATAGCGCGTCGACCTCGGGAATCGTCAATCCGTCTTCCACCATGAGTTGCATGGCCTTGACAATGCCGTGGACGCCGATGCGATTGCCGACGAAATTGGGGGTGTCCTTGGCCCAGACGATGCCCTTTCCCAGGTTACGTTCACCGAAGTCAGCGATGAATTTCAGGATATCGGGAAGTGTCTCCTTTCCCGGGATGATTTCGAGCAGCTTCATGTAGCGGACCGGATTGAAGAAATGGGTGCCCAGAAAATGTTGTTTGAACGCTGTGCCGAGACCTTCGGTCATTTTTTTTAAAGGAATGCCCGATGTATTGGAGGAGACGATGGCGTCGGCTTTTCTGACGGGTTCGATGCGCTGAAAAAGCGCCTGCTTGATTTTCAGATTTTCAACAACGACCTCGATAATCCAATCACACATTTTTAGTTGATCAAAATCGTCCTCGAGGTTGCCGATGGTGATCCGCTCGACGTCTTCGGGTTGCATCAAAAGGGCGGGGCTGGAGTTGACGAGGGTGTCGAAACCGGCTTTGACGATGCGGTTTCGGGCCGAGGGATCCTCCTTCTCCGCAGCCTTGAGATCAAAAGGGACGATATCCAGCAACAGGGTTTTCACTCCGGCGCTGGCCAGGAGCGCGGCAATACCGCCGCCCATGACGCCGGAGCCGATAACGGCTGCTTTTTTGATTTTTCTGATCATGTTGACCTCCTGAGTCAAGAGTTTTTCATCGTTAATGAATGAATATTCATTCATTTATCAGAGCGGGCATCTTTATGTCAAGAGAAACTATTCGAAAAGAAGAGGTTGTTTTAATTCTATAAAATAAAAATGTTATTGATATCAATTAAGTGAATGAACCGATACGGTCTTGATAAGGTGGCTTGGCTGTCATTTTAAAAGCGGATTGACTTTCATTTGACCGTTTTGGGAAGGCGAAAGAGAGGCGGTGTTTGTTGAAATAGGCCGTTAAGCGGGGTTCTTGTTGTCGGAAGTTCCGTGTGGTGCCGATTAGATAACCGGGATGGAATGAATATACGTTCAATATCTGTTCGGATGCTGTTTGGTCCGTGCCCGATATCTTAACTGATTGTGTCCCGGCTTTTCCAGGTCGTATTTGGCTTGCCCTACCGGGATTTCACGAGGGGGGCGTTCACGATGTCGCGAACCTTGTCCACAAGAACATTCAGATTGTCGTCGTGATATTCTTGGATGTTCACCGGCGGGTGAATGATCAGGTCCGCTCTTCCGGGAAAGATGTCCAGGGTATCGGGCGGCAAAATGGATCGCGTGCCGCGGATCGTGATGGGAAGAATGGGGAGATCGAGGTCCAGAGCCATCTTGAAGGCACCCTTTTTGAAGGGACCGAGGCGGCCGCTTCGGCTCCGGGTGCCTTCCGGAAAGAAAAGGATCGATGTCCCGTCGACAATCCGCTCTTTGGCGGTGTTGAGGGTTCGAATGGCCGAATCCCGGTCAGACCGATCGATGAAGATGTGTCCTAATTTTTCGCATGATACCCCAATGAAGGGCACTTTTCTCAGTTCGGCTTTCATCACCCATTTGAAGTCGATGCCCAGCCAACCGTAAAGCACAAAGATGTCGTATTGACTCTGATGGTTGGAAATGATGACGTAGGACTGATGCTTGTCGATGAACCTCCGGCCGGTAACGCGGACGAACATGGGGGTAATCCCGGCATTTATTCTGGCCCAGGTGGCGCCGCACAGATAGCTGGGGATCCGGGGCTTGAGAAAAATGCACAGCAGGACGACCAGGCCCCCGAAAAAGATGGTGGTCACCACAAAAACCGGGAATAGGATTAACCATTTATAGGGTTGATAGAGAATTCGCCGGAGCTTCTTCATCATGTGGCTGTCGGCACCACGATCATTGTTTGAGTTCTTTTGCACGATATTGGAGATAGATTCCTTTGAAGGATTCGTATGGATCCACCGCAGCCTTTTTTATCGAATCATAATCTCCAATGTTCAAGGAAAGCCGGTTCACCTGTTCATGGGCGTTCAGGTAAGAGGATGCGTCCGGCGCCATCACGGTTACGGGATCGATGAACATATCGCCGACCCTTCCAAAGGTATCCCTCAACGTCGACGGGCCAAGAATCGGCCACACCAGGTAGAAGCCGTGGGGGATTCCGTAAGAGCCGAAGGTTTGCCCTAAATCCTCGTCGGGGGGCTCCGAGAGATTGGGTTCGAGATTCGCCGCGTTCCAAAACCCCAGACCGCCGAAAACGGTATTGACCATGAACCGCCCCAATTCCACGCCGGCCCGGTCTGTTTTGCCCTGGAGCAGACAATTGACGAACCGTATCGGCATTTTGAGATTGGCGTAAAAATTCCGGATACCGGTTCGAAAGGGTCTAGGCAGCACCGACCGATAAATTTCGGCAATGGGCTTCAGGCCCCAGAAATAGAGCTTGTCGTTGAAATGAAAAAAGCCCTTGTTTAGATAATAAAGAGGATCTGCAATCTGGGGTATGGGCTCCTCATCTTCTTCCAGAGCTTCTGCCACGGCAAAAGCTTCGTCTTCAGCCGAAAGTGTTTGGGGCTGCTGAGGAGCTTCCTGCGCTGGCGCGTTCGTGATAACAAAAAATAGGCCTGCCAGCGTGATCATCACCCAAAACCACCCGATATGTCTGTTCGGTTCCATGCGCATCCCGTCAACTAAAGCGTTTTGATTATTGCGGTGCAACAGAGACGTTCCCTATCCCAAGGCGTTATGCGTTGGGCTTTCCATTTTTTTTCTCCTCCCGGGTTGTCTCCCGGATCCGCTCGATGAGCGCATCCGGGGATTCCTTGGCGAGAATATTCTTGAACTGGGTCCGGTAATTCTTGATGAGGCTGATCCCCTCGATGTTGATGTCGTAAATTCGCCATTTTCCATGACTGAAAACGACCTTGTAGTCCATGGGGATTTCGGTGTCCTGGCGAAGGATTTTGCTTCTGACGACGGCCTTTTTTTCGGTGAGAAGGTCTTCTCCGAGAAAAATGACCTTCTCGTCATGAAACTGGCCTTGAATCTTGTTGAGATAATTGGTCTTGAGAAGTTCCGTAAAAGCCTCGGTAAAATCCTTTTGCTGTTTGGCGTTGAAAGTCTTCCACTCCCGGGCCAGCGCCATCATGGAAATGATCCTGAAGTCGAAAATGTCCTGGATGATTTCCCAGATTTTTTCCCGCTGCTCATCTCGCTTTGACGCGACGGCATATTGGGGATCTTTCAACAGGGCGATCCCATTTTCAATGGGTGCCCTGATATCCTCCAACGGTTTTGCCTGGGCACCATAAACCGGCATCTGAATGTTTAAAAGCAAAACAATGACGATCGCAATCGCTCTGATCATCACTTCCTCCCTTTCTGATGAGGTTTCAAATGTTTCTATCCGGTCACGATAACGGAAGCCGAAAATTGAATCCAAACCTATTCCTGGCCGGTGGATGATGAAACCCCGCCAAAAACGTATTTGCCGATCAGATCTTCGATATCGATGGGGGATTCGGTTTCGATGATCATTCCGCCCGGCGGAATGATGTCGTCCGAACCTCCTGGAGACATTTTAATATATTTGTCTCCGATGAGTCCAGAGGTTTTGACGGAGGCGATGACATCGTCGGAGAGCTGGACTTCGTCCTTGATCTTCATTCGGACAAGCGCCTCCATCCGGTCGAGATCAAGGCTGATGTTGTCCACCTTGCCGATCTCCACGCCGGAGATCACCACCTCGGCGCCTTCCTTCAGGCCGGCAACCGATTGGAAGCGGGCATTGACCGTATAATAGTCGCTGCCGATCCACTCCATTTTTCCCAGCTTGACGGTGAGATATCCCACGCACATGATGCCGATGACGAAAAAGATTCCCACGGCGGTTTCAACGGTTCCTTTTTTCATATTGCCTCCATGGCGCTAGCAGACCTTGAATTCGTAAAAGATGTTTTTCGCCGACTCCGCCACAGCGATGAGTTTTGCGATGGGTTTGTCCATCTCCGCCTCCGCCATTCCCGCGCTCACGGAAAAGCAGAACCCCGGGTAGGTTTGAATCTCCATGTGGCCTTCCGATTTGAATTTTTCGGCCATCCGTCGACAGAGTTCTTCGGCTTCTTCCTTGCGGGTTCGGGGCAGGATGAGCAGGATCTTGTTCATACCCAGCCTCGAGCAGATATCCGTGATTCGCAGGGATTGCTGAACCCGGTTGGCAAACTGTTTGAAAGTCGTTTGCTGGGCCTCGTATCCGCCCATCTTTTTCACCATATCCAGGTTGTCGATCGTCAAAATGACAATCGTGAAGGTGGTGTTGTCGTTCCGCATGCGGGCCATCTCCTCCTGGTAGCGGCGCTCTCCCTGGGGTTGGGGCGGCAAGCCTGTCAAGCCGTCACGACGGCTCTCCTGACCCTGGATGAACTGCTGGATAAGGGGATTGTCGGAGACTTGCATCTCCTCCAGGCTGCCTTCAAAAATGATTCTCCCTTCGTCGAGCATGGCAATACGTTGGGAGACGTAGAAAATATCCGGAATTTCGTGGCTGACGATCACGCCGGTGAACCCAAAACGATGCTGGTAATCGGATATCATGCTGTGAACCGCGTTTTTGCGGATAGGGTCGAGGCCGGTTGTGGGCTCGTCAAAAAGAATAATCTCGGGATCTGTAACGAGCGCGCGGGCCAACGCCACGCGTTTCTTCATACCCCCGGACAACTGGGAAGGGTAGTTCCGATCGATGTCGTCGAGGTCCAGCTGATGCATCTTATTCCGGACCCGATCCCGGATCTCTTTTTTGGGCATCCGGGTTTTTTCTCTGAGGGGCAGGGCGATATTTTCAAAAACAGTCATGGAATCGAAAAGAGCGGTTGCCTGGAACATGTAGCTGAATTTTTTTTTCAGGGCGTTCCGTTCGCCCTTTTTCATTCGGGATATCGACCTTCCTTCGTAAAGGATGGTTCCCCGGTCCTGTTCGATGAGGCCGATAATGTGTTTCAGAAGAACACTTTTGCCCTCGCCGCTTTTGCCGATGATGGACGTGATCTCTCCCTTGAAGATGCTCAAAGAGACCCCGTTCAGGACGACGTTGTCGCCGAATGCCTTATAGACGTCCTGCAATTGAATCAGAGGCTGTACCATAGGTGGTCCTACATCAGGAATGAGGTTAGCACGTAATCGGTGGCCAGAATCAGAACCGATGAGATGACCACGGCGGAAGTCGTGGCGAAACCGACCCCCTTGGCACCGAATCCCTCTTTACGGGTATGGGTATAGTACCCCTGGAAACAGCAGATCGTAATGACTACCGCGCCGAAGACGACGGCCTTGATGAATCCGCCGTTGATGTCCACCATCTGGACGCTGTATTCCACCCGATAGAAATAAATGCCCGGACTGATGCCCAAAAGGAGCGAACCGGTCAGGTATCCGCCGAAGATACCGACGGCGTCGAAAATGGCGGTAAGGAGAGGAAAACAGACGAGAGCGGCCGCAAGTCTTGGGCTGTAGAGAAACCGGATGGGGTTGATGCCCATGGTCTCCAAAGCGTCGATCTGTTCGGAGATGCGCATGATGCCGATCTCCGCTGCCATGGCGGAGCCGGCTCTCCCGGTGATCATAATGGCCGTCAGGACCGGTCCCAGCTCCCGGATAAGGGTGAGGGCCACCATGGTGCCCAGGATGCCCTCCGATCCGAATTTGACGAGGGTATAGTAGCCTTGAAACCCCAGCACCATTCCGGTGAAGGCGCCTGTCAGACAGATGACGAGAACCGATTTCATGCCGATGAAATAAAGTTGATCAAGGAATTTTGAGATCTGGATCGGAAAGGAAAAGATATGGAGGATGCCCCGGAAAAAGAAGATCCCGAGCCGGCCCAGTTCCTGGACGATAAAGATGATTTTGGCACCGATCGTGGTGAGCGATGTGGTCAACATCGAAAGCCGGTTCATAGGGAGGATCCTAAATTTTTAGAATGAAATGGGAAAAATCATTTTTTGAGCCATGAGATATAATTTTTTGAGCCATGAGATATAATCGAGCCGAGTGGGTGTGTCAAGGAACATTTCCCCATAAAACAACGACCGGGGCTATGCCCCGGTCGTTGTCGGATACTTATGAAAAGCCGGCAATGCCGTCAGGAAGGAAGTTTCGATCCTACCGCTTTTCCATAGTCCTGGCAGGCCTTCATGCCATCGGACGTTTCGATCACCGCCTCTTTCAGGCTCAATGCCCCCAAATCCGTCATGTCCATCTTGTAGACAAATTCCATGGTGTCGTAAATCATGGGTGCGGACTCGCCGCTGTGCGTGTAGGAACCGAATGCACCGCCCATCTTTCCGGTGAGATTCAGATTTTCGGCGAGAAAGAGGAAGGTTTTCATGCCGGCGGTCATATCCCTGTGGTAGGTCGGGCAGCCGAACACATATGCGTCGTACTTGTCCAGTTCTTCCGGTTTCTTGAATTCGGAGATTTTTTTGACGTCCGCGGTATGACCCAGCATACGAACGCCTTCACCAATGAACTCCGCCATTTTCTGCGTTTTTCCCGTTCTGCTCGCATAAGCAACCAACACTTTTTTCATGAGGTGATTTCCCTTTCCTGTGTGGGGGTTCTGATCGAATCAAAGGTTTCGAAACTTTGACTGACGATGTTGTGATAATGACCGCTCCTTCGGGGGAAGGCCTAAAAAAAGGGGGCTTGACATCAAGCCCCCTTGGATCGGCGTTTGAATCAGGCGGTTATGCTTCCAGCTTCTGGCGATCGGCAAAGTCCATCATGACGCGCTCCCGGGCCTTGTCAATGCCCAGGGCCTTGCGCTTTTTGTCGATGTGGGCGATCATCAACCGGGCCATCTCGTAAGGATCCGGTGTGAAACCCCATTTGCCGAGACCATAGTTTTCCTCCAAGCCGTCGAAAAGAAGTTTGTGGAATTTGGTATTCTCGACAATGGGGAAGGTGACGCCGAAGACCGTGTAAACGCCTGAGCTAACGAAATAGTGGCCGATGCTGATGGCTTTTTCGCTCATCCACTCCGGCGCCGCGCCCGCTACGGGCAGATCGGAAATGCTGTCGCCCAATCCTCCGGTTTTCACCATTTCGGCGCAGGCGATGAGAATGCGGCTGTTGTCAACACATGAGCCCAACCCGAGAACCGGCGGCATACCGACGGTTTCACAGACCTCGCTCAGACCCGGACCCGCAAGGTGAGCAGCTTCGGGGGTCAGCAGCCCGGCCTTGGCCAGAGAGATCTGGGAGCACCCGGTCTGAACGACGAGAACGTCGTTTCGGATTAATTCCTTGACCATTTCGACATGGACCCAGTCGTGCTTTACCCGCGGGTTTGTGCAACCGACAACACCGGCGACGCCGCGAATCCGGCCGTTGATGATATTGTCGTTCAACGGCGTGTAGGAGCCTCGGAAACTGCCGCCCAGCATATAGTTGATGTATTCGTGGGAGAAGCCGTGGATGCCCATGTTGCGCATTTTCGGGATCTCAATCGGCCGGGTACGTCCCTTGAAACGGCTGATGGCCTTGATGACCAGTTCGTCGGTGCACTCGCTGGGCCGGTCCTCATGGAACTGCATGTGGGTAGCACCCTCGATATGACATCGGTAGTTGGTAGTGAAAAGCGGCGTGTCGTAGCATTCAGCGACCTTGGCCAGCCCCTGCTTGATACACTGCACGTCCACGACCATGGCGTCGACGGCGCCGGTGACCAGAATGGCCTCGGTAGACATGAAGTTGCCGGCATGGGGAACGCCGTGGCGGGACATCATTTCCGCGCCCGAACAGCACATGCCGACCAGGTTGATGCCCTTGGCACCGGCATCCTTGGCCGCCTGGATCAGGGTCGGCTCGTTAACGGAAACGAGCATGGATTCGAACATGTTGGGCTCGTGTCCGTGGACAATGATGTTGACATGGTCCTCCTTGAGGACGCCCATGTTGACCTCTACTGCCACCGGCTTGGGGGTGCCGAACAGGATGTCGGAAATCTCGGTGGCCACCATGGAGCCGCCCCAACCATCGGATAAGGCCGTCCGGCTGCATTGTTTGTTGATATTTTCATAGTGCTGGTCGACGCCCATGTGGGTCCGGTGCATCAGCTCCATGATTTCTCGCATGGCGCCTCTTGGGACCATGTCATGTTTACGCCAGAGCTCCAGGGTTTTTTTCGGAACGCGTTTGGCAAAAGGAATCTCGCCCTCCACCTGAGTGTAGGTTCTTTCGAGCTCGGCGTAGAGGTCTTTGGCGATATCCTCGGGGGTGCGACCTTCGATCTCAATGTCGATGGACTGGGCTACCTGCTCCAGCTTCTGGACGTCTTTGATGCGATACTCCGTAATATGACCGTTGACGACCTCCCGGAAAACGTCCAGCATACCCATACCGTGGTCGGTGTGGGCGGCAGCGCCGGAGGCAACCATTCGGGCGAAGTTTCGGGCCATGATGGTGTCGATGGTCGCGCCGCAGACGCCGACCTTGCTGTAGGGATCCTTGGCGTTCAAGCGGCAGGGGCCCATGGAGCAGTGTTTGCAACAGGCGGAGTCCGCACCGATGGGGCAGGCCTTCATGGACATGGCCCGATCAAAGGCGGTCTCGACGCCGTCACGCCGGGCCTTCTCCAGCATCTGAACCGTAGCGTCACAGATGGTGAGGTCTCGCAGATTGACAGGTGCCTCGACGGTTTTGGAAATTTTTTTCTCTGCCATGTTTTCTCCCTTCGTGGAAAGATTATATTTGATGGAAAAAGTCTTGACGGGGACCCCCGAGCGGCACTTTTTCTTCCTTTTTGACAAAATACGGCGCTGTTTATGGACTTTGGGGGAATGCCGTCCGTCAATGATGATTAAGGACAGATTTTAAGAGCGCTCTGATTTGATAAAATTAATTTGATATTACAAAAAGTTAGTTCTTAATAGTAACTATTACTAATAATCTAAAGTAAAGCGCTGATCTTGTCAATCAAAATTTTAACAAAATTCAGGCGCGGTAAATCCCAATCGGCGTATCCCCCCGGTATAAAGGTTGACAGTCGTCAACAAGTGTTGGATAACCCACCGGAAAATTTTTCAAGGCGGGCATTTGCCAACGCCGTTTAGGTTTATGGGAACTCATGGAAACGCTGAAACGCTATTTCGCCGGACGGACTGACGATCTTCTTGCCGCAGGGGCGGGATTGTTGCTCACCGCCGCCTACCCCGATGTCGATTTGGGCTGGATCGCATGGGCGGCGTTGGTTCCACTGATGATGGTTTTGAAGGATGCTTCCGTCCGGACGGCGTTCCGTCGGGGGATGATAACGGGAATGGTCCATTACCTGACACTGATTTACTGGTTGGTCCCTACCATGCGGACCTACGGAGGACTCTCATGGTACCTATCCATACCGCCGCTGTTTCTGCTTTCCATCTACCTTTCCCTGTATATCAGCATCTTTGCTGTGGCGGTGACGAGAATTCCCCGGATTGCATCGGCCATGGCGGCGGCTCCGGTGTTCTGGACAGGCCTGGAATATCTCCGCGCCTGTCTTCTGTCGGGGTTTCCATGGGAGTTTCTGGGGCATTCCCAATATCGAAATTTGCATCTTATCCAGATCTCCGATATATTAGGTGTCTATGGAATTTCTTTCCTGTTGGTAATGGGGAATGCTGTTTTTTTTCTATTGCTGGCCGCCCTGACCCAGGGCCGATGGCAGGGGAAACCGATAAGGATTCTTCACGCCGTGAGCGGCCTCGCAGCCGTTCTTGTCGCAGGTGGCGGGGTGTGGGCATATGGCGTGTTTCGAATTCAGGCCACGGAAAAAACCATGGCGGCGGCACCGACACTCCGGGTCGCCGTCGTTCAGGGCAACATCGATCAGATGATTAAATGGGATCCGGCGTTTCAGGAGCAGACCATCGAGAAATACCTGCGCCTCTCCCGAAGCGTCGCTCCAAAGGCGGATCTTGTTGTCTGGCCCGAAACTGCTGTTCCTTTTTATTTTCTGAACGAGCCGGAGCTTACCGATCGGGTCATCCGGGGCGTCCGGGAAAATGGCGCCTATTACATCATCGGCAGTCCGGCCTTCGAACGGACGAATGGCGAAATTGCCTATTACAACAGCGCTTACCTTGTGTCGCCCGACGGCCGTCCGTCGGGGCGATACGACAAAGTGCACCTGGTGCCCTTTGGGGAGTATGTACCCCTTAGGAAATGGTTGCCGTTTGTCCGAAAACTGGTCGCTCATGTGGGCGATTTCAAGATCGGAGAAAAAGGAAAAACGCTTATCATGGGAGATTCCGGAAGGCGATTTCCAGCAACGGATCGATATGACCTGCGGATTGGGGTCCTGATCTGTTATGAAATCATTTTTTCGGATCTGGCTCGAGCCGCCGCAAAAAACGACGCCGGGATCCTGGTCAATGTCACTAATGATGCATGGTATGGCCGCAGCAGCGCACCCTACCAGCATTTTTCCATGGCGGTTTTCCGTGCGGTGGAAAACCGACGGGCACTGATTCGGTCGGCCAACACCGGTATCAGCGGATTCGTTGACCCCATTGGGCGGATTAGCGGTACGACACCGCTCTTTGTCGATGCCGTGCTGGCGAGAAACCTTCCGGTGGTGTCCGAAAAAACCTTTTACACCCGAATGGGAGACTGGTTTGCGGCAACCTGCCTCGGGATCACCTTGATGATGATAATGACGATAATGCTCAGGAGGAAAAATCCATGAACATTGAACTGAAACAGACGATCAGGGACATGCATGCCAAACTCGGACAGTTAAGAGAGTATCTTTGACCTGGCGGGAAAGGAAAGACGCCTGGCGGAAATTGAAAAGATCAGTGCTGCCGAAGGATTTTGGAATCATCCCGACCAAAGCAAGCTGATTTTGAAGGAACGCACTTCCATCGCCCACAAGGTCGATGAATACAGAAGGCTCGTCCATGATCTGGAGGACGGGGAACTGCTGCTGGATATGGCCTTGGAGGAAAACGACCCGGAGACCGAAGCTGAAACGGTGCGGGACATCCTCGCCCTCGATAAGCGGGTTAAAAGATTCTCCCTGGACCTCATGCTCGACGGTGAGAATGACGAGAACAATGCCATCGTTTCCATCAACGCCGGCGCCGGTGGGACTGAAGCGCAGGACTGGGCGGAGATGTTGTTTCGGATGTACGCTCGATGGGTGGAGCGGAAGGGCTACAAGAGCGAGATCATCGATCTTCAGCCTGGGGACGAGGCCGGCATTAAAAGCGTCACGTTTACGGCCGAGGGGCGTTACGCTTATGGGTATCTCAGGTCTGAAAAGGGAATACATCGGTTGGTGAGGATTTCACCCTTCAATGCCAGTGGAAAGCGACATACCTCGTTTGCCTCGGTCTTTGTTTTTCCCGAGCTCGACAACGAGATCGTCGTCGATATCGATGAGAAGGATCTTCGGGTGGATGTTTACCGGGCCAGTGGCGCCGGGGGGCAGCACGTCAACAAGACCAGCAGCGCCGTCAGACTGACACATCTGCCCACGGGGATCGTGGTACAGTGTCAGCAGGAAAAATCCCAGCACCGTAATAAGGATCTGGCTATGAAGGTTCTGCGCTCCCGCCTCTATGAATTTGAAAAGCGGAAGCAGGACGAAAAGATCCAGGAGATGACCGCGGGAAAGGATGACATCGCCTGGGGCAACCAGATTCGCTCCTATGTACTTCACCCATACCAGATGGTGAAGGATCACCGGATCGGACTGGATGTCGGGAACGTGAACAGCGTCCTCGATGGGGATATCGATGCCTTCATCGAAGGGGTCCTTCTGGCCCGAAAATCCTAATGCTAAACACCTCGCCGTGAATTTCGGTGGGGCGAACCGACTCAGCATAGCCCCTCAGGAACCATGAATCCTTATAACGTGATTTCAGAATTTTACGAGCCGGGATCAGCGCTTTATCAGACCTTGGTCCGCCACGGCGAACAGGTCACCGCCAAGGCACTGAGTGTGGCCCGAGGCCTGACCGACCAGCGTATCGATACGGCCTTCATCGAAGCGGCGGCCCTGCTCCACGATATCGGCATTTTCATGACCCGGGCTCCGGAAATCGGTTGCCGGGGAGTCCACCCCTATGTCTGTCATGGGGTTTTGGGCCGGGAACTCCTTGAACACAAGGGGTTCATCCGCCATGCTGGAGTATGCGAGCGGCATGTCGGGGTGGGGATTACTGTCGAGGACATTATCCGGCAGTCCCTCCCTCTTCCCCGCCGGAATATGTGCCCCGTTACCCTGGAAGAACAGATCATTGCCTATGCCGACAAATTTTACAGCAAGGGGAATGCCGCCGAAAAGCCGATGACGGCGATTCTTCGGGAATTGGCCCGGTTTGGGACTCAAAAGACGGCGACCTTCTGTTCCTGGGCCGTTCGATTTGAAGGTTACGATCCCGCGGACCTGGAAGCGATGTTGCCTATTGGGCCGTCACCCGATTCCTGATGGTGCCGATACCCTCGATGCGGCATTCCACGATGTCGCCGTCCGCGAGGGTGATCGGCGGATCTCTGAAAATGCCGACACCGGAGGGGGTGCCCGTTGAGACGATGTCTCCGGGAATGAGGGTGATGTCCCGACTGACGTAAGCGATGATTGAAGGAATATCGAAGATCATGTCCCGGGTGGTTCCGATCTGCATAGCGCGACCGTTCACCCGGGTTTCAAGCCGAAGATCGTTGACCTCCGGAAGTTCGTCGAGGGTCACGACGGCCGGACCCAGAGGGGCGAAGGTATCGAAGGATTTTCCGCGGAACCACTGCCCGTCTCCGAATTGGGCCTCCCGTCCTGAAATGTCGTTCATCACGGCAAACCCGGCGATATACTCGAAGGCGCGACGCCGATCGATTCGTTTTCCAGTCTTCCCGATGATTACGGCCAATTCTACCTCCCAGTCAATCTGACCGCTGGAGGTTGGCAGAAGGATGGGGTCGGTCGGTCCGGTAAGGCTGCTCGGGGCCTTGGCGAACAGGAGTGGTGCGGCAGGGGGCTCGAATCCGCCTTCCCGTGCGTGTTCAAGATAATTTTTACCCAGACAGATGATTTTTGACGGACGATGAACCGGTGGGCCGAGTCGGACTGCCATCGTTTCGCCGGGCGCCGAGAGGGCCGCTGTCTTCTTGAGCCAACCGCCGACAAAAAAATCTTCCCCGATGTCGGGGATATCCGGGAAGTGCTTACGCAGGTCGACGATTCTTCCGGCCTTCAGAAGACCGGGTTTTTCCATTCCGGCATCGCCAAAACGTATCAGTCGCATTCCGCTATTCCTTTACCCAGAATCTGGTTTCGTTCGTCACGGCGACCGTCCCGGTAGCGTTTTTCGGCATACCAATCGACCTGTCGGATCAGACCCCGAATGATGCTGACCTCCCGGGCCCGCACCTGGATACGAGTGAAGAACTGGCGCAGGTGGTGCATCCAGTAGTCCGGGTTTTCGGGGTTGATGTAGCTGATCCGGATGAGGATCTCCCTGAGTTGGTCGAGCATGGTGTCCAGCTCTTGCCGTTGGGCCATGCGCGGGACATAGGCGGGTTTTGACTCGACTCCGGCGTTGAAAAGTTCGTAGCACATGATCATGACCGCCTGGGCCAGATTCAGGGAAGAGAACTCGGCAGTGGGGATGTGAACGAGTTCGTGACACAGCCGAAGATCTTCGTTGGACAGCCCGCGGTCCTCTCGCCCGAAGACGACGGCTACTTGGTTTTCCTGGGAGATAGAGACGATTTTTTCGGCCGTGGCAGCAGGTTTTCCAGTGTGACGTTGTCCCCCTAAACGTGCGGTGGTGCCGATGACGTACTGAAACGGTTCGAGGGCCACCTTCAAGTTGGCTCGGAGATGGATGGCCGCTACTGTATCCAGGCAGCCGTGGGTGGCCATCTTCTGAATTTTTTCGAGATCGTAATCCCGGGGATCGACGACGATGAGCCTGTCGATGCCCATATTCCGTATGGCCCGGACCGCAGCCCCGATATTTTCGGGATACCGGGGCTGGTTCAGGACGATGGTGATGTTTTGCAGCTTGACGGTTTCGGTCATCCGCCGACGATTTCGAATTGGTTGAAAAAATAGGCGATCTCGAAAGCGGCCGTCTCGGGAGCATCGGATCCGTGAACCACGTTTTTCTCGATGTCCGTGGCAAAATCCCTTCGGATGGTCCCTTCCGCGGCATCCTTGAAGTTGGTGGCGCCCATCAGTTCGCGGTTTCTGGCGATGACGTTGTCGCCCTCGAGGACCATGACCACGGCCGGCCCCGAACTCATAAACGTCGTGAGGCTGTCGAAAAACGGGCGTTCCCGGTGAACCGCGTAAAACCCCTCGGCCTGCCCCCGGGTCATATGAACCATCTTCATGGCGACGATGCGGATGCCCGCTGATTCAAAGCGCTTGACGACCTCTCCGATCAGTCCCCTGGCCACTCCGTCGGGCTTGATGATGGATAAAGTTTTTTCAGTCATGACGTAGCGATTCCTTTCATGGGTTATAAGTTCCATGGTCCCATATCAGAAGGTGGATGGCAAGTCAACCAGCAACGACAGCTTTTGGTTGTTATAAAAAATCAATAGGTTATGCCATTCCACAAATACGGAGTGCGACCTGGTTAATCTGCGGAAACGGCTGCCTTGAAAAAAAATACCGTTGTGGTTTGACAATTTTCCTATATAAAAAAAAATTTATGACTCGAGGCTGCCATCGTGCGGCGCGATGTTAAAATGCCGTTTGCATTGCCCGAGACACTTGTGATAGAAATCTTTTTTTAACGCCCGAATCATGTGGACGGTAATATCGCTTGCCTGCGCTTGATATGGAACCAATGCCCCGCGCCCCCTGCCTGAACCTGAAAACGATCAGAAGGTCTATCATCCGGGCTCAAAACATCATACTCTCGGTTCTACCCGACACGGACGGCATCGCGCTTCGCGGGTAGAACCGGGAGAATCGTCGGATAACAATCATGCAGGAACAAAAGAAAAATCATGTCAAGGATACCTCGGCTGAAGATCATATCGACGAGATAACCTTTTCCGATATTGAGACCTCCCGTCAACTTTTCGGGGAGCACAACCGGAATCTTTTGAGGGTCGCGGCCGGGACGGACTGCCGCATTCATGCCAGGGGGAATACGGTTTTCATCGAAGGAGATCCGATCTCGGCGGACCTTGCTCGGAACATTCTCCAACAACTCTATGACCTTTTGGAAAACGGATACCCCATATACTCCAACGACATCGACTACGCCGTCAGTCTGCTGAGCCGCAATGACCGGACCCGCCTGAAAGATATCTTTATGGATACGGTCTATATCACCGCCAAAAAGCGCTCCATCACGCCGAAGAGTCCGTCTCAGAAAGCATATATTGATGCCATGCGGCAATTCGATATTGTTTTCGGCATTGGGCCCGCCGGTACCGGCAAAACCTATCTCGCCATGGCCATGGCAGTGGCGGCCTTGTCAAAAGGCACCGTCAACCGGATTATTCTCACCCGCCCTGCCGTCGAGGCCGGTGAGACCTTGGGGTTTCTCCCGGGAGATCTGACCGACAAGGTAGACCCTTATCTCCGTCCGCTGTACGATGCCCTTCATGACATGATGCGATTTGAAAAGGTTTCCAAGCTGATGGAGCAGGGCGTCATCGAGGTGGCGCCCATCGCCTTCATGCGGGGCCGGACTCTCAACGATTCCTTTATCATTCTCGACGAGGCCCAAAACACGACCTCCGAGCAAATGAAGATGTTTTTGACCCGAATCGGATTCAGTTCAAAAGCGGTGATTACCGGAGACGTCACCCAGGTGGATCTCCCGCCCAACCGGACCTCGGGACTGATTGAAGCCCGAGACATTCTCCAGAACATCAAGGGCATCCAGTTTGTCTTTTTTTCCAAAACCGACGTGGTGCGACACCGCTTGGTGCAGGACGTTATCGATGCCTATGAAAAACTGGACGAGATGAAACGGAAGGAAAAATGAATATCGAAAAAGCCAAGATTCGGCTGATATCGGTATTGGAGAACACGGGGCCCGTCAAATGGCTTCTTTTGGTCTTGGTTATGACGGTTTTTACTCTGGTTCTCTACCCCAACACCATTATCCGAAGACATGACTACGCGTTGGGGGATGTGGCCGAGCGGGATATCAAGGCCCCGCGCGATTTTCTCATTGAGGACCAGTCAGGTACGGAAAAGAAACGGCGGCAGGCCGAGGAGTCTGTACTGACGGTATACGATCATAACACCATGCTGATCGACACCCTTCGAGACAATGTGGCGGGTGCATTCTCCATGATGCATGCTCCCTCAGCGGATGCTGATTCGATCGATGCATCCGATGAAGGCGCAAGGGGCGTCGATATCGACGCGACCCCGATGGAAGATATTCATCGTCGGGTTTGGGATCGGAAGGATGCTTTCGAGAAAAGACTCGGTATCAGTGTGAGTTCCGGGGCTTTCACCATTCTCGAAAAAGAGAGGTTCTCTTTGGAGATGCCGACCCTTATCCTGGGAATTCTCGAACGAATCCTCACCAAGGGAGTGGTTTCGAACAAGGAAGTGCTCCTGAAGGATGCCGAGCGAGGCATCCGCCTGCGGGTTGTCGACTCCCATGAGGAGAAGACCATCCACAATCTGGAGCAATTCTACGGATTGGACCAGGCCAAGGCTATGGTAAGGATCGTGGGTAAACCGTTGATGGATAATCTCAATTACACCTCCGCCAACCTCATCGTGGATTTTACCCAACGGCTGATACAGCCCAATATCACCTTGAACCGACGGGAAACCGAGGAGCGGAAAACGGCGGCGGCGGAGGCTGTGAAACCGATTTTTTACAAGATCAAGGCCGGGGAGATGCTGTTGCGGGAAGGAGAACGGGTGACCGAGATGCAACTGCTGAAACTGAAAAACCTGCGGCAGCAGAGTCGTCTCGAGAAAGGTTATGCCCGCAGCCTCGGCGGCCTCATCCTGGTCCTATCCATGTTGATTATTGTCTATTTCATCCAGACTCGGCATCCCGGAAGCGGGCTGTTGTCAAGCAACAAGGCGGTTCTGTTTCTATCGGTGATGCTGGTCATTTTCTTTTTGCTCCCCAGTGTTTCCGAGAGTCTGTTCAAGGCCGTGACCCGGAACAGCCCGATCCTGATTTCCGACGACACCCTTTTTGCCGGAATTCCCATGGCCGCGGGGGCCATGACTGTGTGCCTTTTTATGAGATTTGGGACGGCCATCTCCTTTGCCGCGCTGCTGTCGGCTTGCACCGCCGTAATGTTCCAGGGACGGTTCGAGGTGTTTCTCTATTTTTTTCTGAGCAGCGTCATGGGGGCCTACTGGATGCAGAACTGCCGGGAACGAAAGGTGTTTATCAAGGCAGGCATTCGGCTGGGATTTCTGAATGTGATTCTCGTCACCGGAGCAGCCGTTTACATCCGGGGCGTGCCCGGATTTAACATTCTGTGGGACTGGGTTTTGGCCCTCCTTTCCGGCATTGTGGCGGGCATCATTACTGCGGGTATTGTTCCCATGCTGGAGATGGCCTTTGGCTACACGACGGATATCACGCTGATGGAACTGGCGAATCTGGAGCAACCCATCCTCCGGCGCTTGATGATGGAAGCCCCTGGAACCTATCACCACTCGGTGGTCGTGGGCTCCATGGTCGAGGCAGCGGCGACTGAAATCGGTGCCAACCCTATTCTGGCCAAGGTTTGCGGCTATTACCATGATATCGGAAAAATCAATAAGCCATTATATTTCATAGAAAATCAGATTCGCTCTGGAAATCGGCACGACAAGCTCGCTCCGTCCATGTCGAGCCTGATTCTGATCTCCCACGTCAAGGAAGGGGTCGAACTGGCCAAAAAACACAAACTGGGCCGGGAAATCATGAATGCCATTCAACAGCATCACGGCACCAGCCTCATCCGCTTTTTCTACGACAAGGCTGTCAAGTTGCGGGGAGAGCAGGAGGTCAAGATGGAAAACTTCCGATACCCGGGGCCTAAGCCCGAGACGCGGGAAATCGGCCTGGTCATGCTGGCCGATGTGGTTGAGGCGGCCTCAAGAACCCTGGAGAATCCGAATCCCTCGCGCATCCAAGGTCTTGTCCAGAGTCTCATCAACAAGATTTTTTCAGATGGTCAGTTGGATTACTGTGAGCTGACGTTGAAGGATCTTCACAGCATTGCCAAAAGTTTTAACAAGATTCTCAACGGGATTCATCACCATCGCATCGAGTATCCTGAAAAGGGCACCGCAAAGGACGATAAGGAAAACCATGAGCGTGCTGATCACCAACAACCAAAGTCGGTTCAACGTTTCCCGGGAAAGCCTAAGGAAGACGGCGCAGACCATCTTAAACGCCTTGGGCTATGAAAATGCCGAACTTTCCATCCTGATCGTGGACGATGTACAGATGGCCGAATATCACCGGGACTACCTCAAGCGGAAAGGCCCAACCAATGTTATTGCCTTTGCCATGCAGGAAGGGGAATTCTCCCATATGACGCCCTACCTGCTGGGGGACGTCGTCATCTCTCTGGATACCGCCAACCGGGAGGCAGTGGAGATGGGCATTAATATGGCGGAACGGTTTGATGAACTCCTGATCCACGGGATTCTCCATTTGGTGGGGTACGACCATGAAAAGAGCGAGGCGGAGGAACGTCGCATGGAAGCGAAAAGCATGGCCCTGGCATCCCTGCTACGGGAAACGGAAAGCAGATGAGCCGGATCGAGATCGTTTTGATGTCGTGTTCTTCCGAAGAAACCCAGGCGCTGGGCCGGGAGATCGGTCTGCGGGTCGGACCCGGCGCCGTCATCGCTCTATACGGGGACCTGGGCAGTGGAAAAACAGCCTTGGTGCAGGGACTGGCTCGTGGGATAGGGGTGCCCGAGGACGAAGTCGTCACCAGCCCTACCTATACACTGATCAACGAATATTCGGGACACCACCCCCTTTATCACATCGATCTATATCGTCTGGACAACGCGGTGGATTTCGATGGGATCGGTCTCGATGAAGCCCTTTACGGGGACGGCGTCGCGGCGGTCGAGTGGGCGGAGCGGCTCCACGGCGAAGCCCTTTCGGGACATCTTGCCGTCTACCTCCACATGGAATCCGTTGGCCCTGACCGGCGCAGGATCCGGCTGATCCCTCATGGGCCTGAGATGGTGAATTTGTTAAAAGATCTGAAAAATGTTTTGAAGGAGAAATAATGGGGGTTATTGTACAGAAATTCGGGGGGACATCGGTTGCGGACATCGAGCGTATTCGAAGCGTCGCAAAGCGGATCGCCAAAACCTATGACGCTGGCCACGATGTGGTGGTTATCCTCTCGGCCATGGCGGGCGTGACGGACCGACTTATCTCCATGGCCTCGATGATCTGCGAACGGCCGGAAAAACGAGAAATGGACGTACTTCTGGCCACCGGCGAACAGACAACTGCGGCGCTCCTGGCCATGACGTTGCTTTCCATGAAACATCCGGCTCGATCCCTGATGGGGTTTCAGGCCGAGGTCCGGACGGACTGCGCATTCGGTAATGCCAGGATCCTGGATATCCATGCCGATCGCATTGAGGCATTGCTTCGGGATAGGAACATCGTCGTCATCGCCGGGTTTCAGGGGCACGATTGCGAGGGAAACATCACGACTCTGGGGCGCGGCGGAAGTGATACATCCGCAGTGGCCATCGCCGCCGCCCTCAAGGCGGATGTTTGCGAGATCTACACGGATGTGGACGGAGTATATACGACGGATCCAAACATCTGCAGCAAGGCCCGGAAACTCAAGAGCATCGCCTATGATGAAATGCTCGAGATGGCCAGCCTCGGCGCAAAAGTCCTACAGATTCGCTCCGTGGAATTCGCTAAAAAATACAATGTCCCCGTACATGTTCGTTCATCATTTTCGGAAGAGGAGGGTACGATGGTTTGGAGTGAGGAAGCCGATATGGAGCGCCTTTTGGTCTCCGGAATCACATGCAGCAAGAGCGATGCGCGGATCATGGTCAAAGGGGTCCCGGATCAGCCCGGAATGGCCGCCAAGGTGCTGACCCCCATCGCCGATGCCGGCATCGTTGTGGACATGATCATCCAATCCTCCCCCAAGAACGGCACCAATGATATCGCGTTTACCGTGCCCCGGACGGAATACAAGGCCGCTATGGAAATCGAGCGGCGTGTTGTCGAAGAAATCGGAGCTGAGGGTGTGTACGGAGACGAGAATATCGCCAAGGTTTCGGTGGTGGGCGTGGGAATGAAGAGTCATTCAGGGGTAGCAGCCAAGATGTTTTCGACGTTGGCTGCCGAGAATATCAATATCCGCATGATCAGTACCTCTGAGATCCATATCTCTTGTGTGATCACGGAAAAATATGCCGAACTGGCGGTCCGTGCCCTCCACACGGCATTCGGGCTGGACAGCGACCTCTAACGGATGCGCCGTTTCAGTCCCGACCAGATGCTCGCGGTGCTGGCGCTGGGGTCGGCTTTGGCGGCGATTATTTTGATGCGGAAGTGGTTGCATTTTTAATTGACAAACTCATTTCTTATGAATAATTTAATAGAAATTTCAAATTCATGAGGAGATTCTCTCATGAATCCAAATCCAAGGAGGAAAAAACATGCTCGAGGTAACTCCGTCGGCGACGACGCAATTGAAGGAATATTTCAAGGGCAGAAAGATAGAGCCCATTCGGATTTTTCTGAACGAGGGCGGCTGAGGCGGCCCGTCTTTGGCGATGGCTCTGGATGAGCCGAGAGATGGTGATATGACCAAAGAAATTGATGGATTTACCTATCTTATCAATGAGGATTTCATGGAAAAAGTGAAGCCCATTAAGGTGGATTTCATGGATATCGGTTTCAGACTCTCCTGCGGCGTCGATTTCAACACGGGCGGTGGGGGATGCTCGGGATGCGGGACTACCAGCAACTGCTGTTCGTAAGCTCTCCATTTGACGGTTTTGAAAAGGGCGGTCGTCATCGGTCGCCCTTTTTATGTGTGTGCCCGGCGTCGAGGACTGTTCCGGCCAGTGCATCCCGGGGGGAGAGGCGGCCACCTGATTTCTGATACAGTCGGGTAATTATGTCCGGCCTGGAGTGTTACACTAGAGAGGCGCGCAAAATGGCGAAGGTGGATTATGTTCTGAGGGGTTCGACGGCTCTGGTGACGCTGAATGACGGCGAGAATCGTTTCAACCCGGATTTTTTGAATGCGGTCCTGGCGGTTTTAGACCGGGTCGAAAACGAAACCGAAGTGGCAACGCTGGTAGTCCGGTCATCCCATGAGAAGATCTTCTGCAACGGTATCGATCTCGAATGGCTCACGCCCGTCATCCAGAAGAAGGACATGGCGGCGGCCAAGGATTTCTTTTACCTCCTGAACCGATTTTTCAAACGAACCCTGACCTACCCCATGATTACCGTGGCGGCCATTACCGGCCATTCCTTTGCCGGGGGCGCCATATGGTCCTGCGCTTTCGACTTTCGTTTCATGCGATCGGATCGGGGCTTTTTCTGCTTTCCGGAGGTCGACCTGGGCATTCCGTTCCTGCCGGGGATGCTGGCCTTGTTGAAAAAAGCCATTCCCATGTATAAGTTGGAGGAGATGCACCACACGGGCGTTCGCCTGACCGCCGATGAATGCGAGCGTCATCACATTGTCAGAAAAGCCTGTACCATGGATACCCTCCTGACGGAGGCCTTGGCATATGCCCAAGGGCTTGGCAAGCGGCGGGAGGTTATCGGGGAAATGAAATCCCGGATTTACCGTGACATCATCTATGCTTTGGATGTCGAGGATATTCCCTACATCGAATCGGAAAGGTTCAATATTGCATAAAGTGCGACCTCGATACGCTTTGGTAGACCATAGGGTTGACCGCATCTCTTTTCCCGGAGGTGAAACATGAAGATATGGATAACCGGTGGGTCGGGTTTTGTGGGGACGCAGCTGTCGGAACGTCTTTTGAATGAAAGACACACGGTGGTTGCTGTTGGCAGCCGACCGGAATTTGATGGCGTCAGACATGAAAATTTCCGATATATTTCAGCCGACACCACCCGAGAAGGCGAATGGCAGGAAGAACTTCGAGGCGCCGATGCCGTGGTTAACCTGACGGGGCGCTCGATTTTCAGGTACTGGACCGATGCCGCGAAAAAGGCCATCTATGCCAGCCGCGTGGCCACAACCCAAAACATTGTGGCGGCCCTCGAAGCGGATCCCGGCCGGGAGAAAATCCTGGTCAGCACCTCGGCGGTGGGCTATTACGGTGACCGTGGAGATGATGTTCTCACTGAGGCGTCGCCCCGGGGGGAAGGGTTCCTGGCGGATGTCTCGAAGGACTGGGAAGCTGCGGCCCTGGAAGCGGCCCACAAGGGTGTCAGAGTCGTAATTGCCAGGCTTGGCATTGTGCTGGGAAGTGACGGCGGTGCGCTTAAGCAGATGCTCCTTCCTTTCCGGCTCGGACTGGGGGGACCACTGGGAGACGGGCGCCATTGGTTCCCCTGGATCCACGAAGACGATCTCATTTCGGCCATCCTGTTTGTCTTGAACGAAAAAGGGATCACGGGACCTGTCAACATGACGGCTCCGAACCCGGTTCAAAACCGAACCTTCGTTAAGGCCCTTGGACGGGCGGTTCGTCGACCTGCGATCATTCCGGTCCCGGGATGCGTGCTGAGGACCATTATGGGCGAGTTCGGCGAGGTTCTCCTTTCCAGCCAGCGGGTGCTTCCGGTGAAACTTCTGGATGCCGGTTTCCAGTTCGCGTACCCGGATGTCTATCCCGCTCTCAAACATCTGGTTCGAAGATGACCCTTTGGTGAATTTGCTCCTTCTTGGAAAGAATCGCTGCGTCGATTTTCTCCGTTGCCATCAAGTGACCTCTCATGGCATAAGTATGATGAATTCAACTTTCGACTTTCAGGAGACGGTGCCGTCGGAGAAAGAGCTAATGCTCCACGAAGTTGCTTCAGGGATTTAGGTGAAAGACTTAAGGGGTGTGCCTAGAACAACCAGCTTGCGGTCTTCAGTTTCTATCCTCTCTCCGGTCAACATCACGAAAGTCGAATAATGAAATTATACTGCTCACCTGATATTATCTTAAAAACGATGGGGCGCTGGGTTGAAGCGTCGCGCCCTGAAACACAAAAAAGGAGTTGACGATGACGGACTTGATGGATGCCGTGGTTTCCCGGAGAAGTATTCGAAAATACGAAGATCGGCCGGTGCCGGACGAGGCTCTGAACGATATTTTGGAAGCCGTGCGATTTGCGCCTTCCTGGACCAACTGTCAGTGCTGGGACATCGTGGTGGTCAGGGATGATGCCGTTAAACGTCGGCTTCAAGAGACCGTCGCTGAGAAGAATCCGGCCATTAAGGCGGTGGGGACCGCGCCTGTGGTGCTGGCTGTCTGCGGTCGGAAAGAGGTTTCAGGATACTACGACGGCAAGGCATCCACCAAGTTTGGTGACTGGTATTTGTTCGATCTTGGTATTGCGACCCAGACCCTCTGCCTTGCCGCTCATGGGAAAGGGCTCGGCACCGTGGTGGTGGGGCTTATAGATCACGACCGGGCCGCTGCCGTTTTGAATGTTCCAAAAACCCACGATCTGGTGGCGCTGGTTCCTTTGGGGTATCCCGCCAAACGACCCGGTATGCCCAAACGGAAAGAGAGAGATGAATTCGTCCATTGGGATTCGTTTTGATTAAGGATGCCGAATGCCGAACCATTTCCCGAAATCCGTGCTGAAAGCGGATGGTGTGAAGACGAATAAGCCGTATCTCTGCCGAGCCGGATTTTGGATGCTTTTGTCGGCGGCGTTACTGACCGCTGGAGCGATAATCAGCTGCAAGAGCGCACCGCCTGCAGAACCGGCTGCTTCTGAGGACCTTTTTATCCGTGAGGTTTCCGAAGTTCCGGGGTACTCAAAACAGGCGCTGTTTGAAGGCGCGAAGCTCTGGCTGGCCACCAGCTTTTCCTCGGAGCTGGATGTCATTCAATACGCGAATCGGGATCAGGGAGCCCTCATTGGGAAAACCTCCTTCCCTTATTCACGGCCATCCCGATGGGGGCAAGCAGACCGGTTCGATTTTCGCTTCACGGTCATGGTCGAAACCAAGGATGACAAGATCCGGACCACCTTCTCGGATATGGCGTTGGTGGGGTTTCACGGTATTGAAGGCCTCCGGAAAGCCGACATGGAGGTGATTCGTCCCCGGTTGAGGGCTGCCGTCGAGGCCCTTGTGGCTTCCTTTCATCAGGAGGCGTCGTCGCAGGATGAATGGTAGTTGTGAAAACCGCTCCCGACCCCGAGAAAGTATGGGGAGTGAAGCGATATGAGTATCCTTGAACAGGCAAAAAACGTCCTCCAGCTTGAGGCCGACGGTATCTTGAAACTGGTCGACCGTATTGACGATAGCTTTGTCCGCCTGGTGGATTTGGTTTGTGGATCTACCGGGCGGCTGATCGTCGCGGGAATCGGCAAGTCAGGCATCATCGGTCGCAAATTCGTGGCCACATTCAACAGCACGGGAACACGGGCCATGTTTCTTCATCCGGTGGAGGCCATGCACGGCGATCTGGGAATGGTCTGCCCGGATGATATCCTCCTTGCCCTCTCCAACAGCGGCGAAACCGACGAACTCAACATCCTTCTTCCCAGTATTCGCTCCATCGGCTGCAAGATCGTCGCGTTCACCGGAAACCCCCATTCAACCTTGGCCCGGCACAGCGATGTGGTGATCGACGTCGGGGTGGAGAAGGAGGCCTGTCCCATGGGCTTGGCTCCGACGACCAGCACTACGGCTCTATTGGCCATGGGAGATGCCCTGGCAGTAGTGCTTATCAACGAGAAGCACTTCAAGTCATCGGATTTTAAGCGAATACATCCCGGAGGAGCGCTTGGGCAGCGTCTTTCCATGCGGGTGTCGGATTTCATGATGACCCAATTGCTTCCCACCGTTCCTGAAAACGAAGGCATGGAGACTGTCATTGCCGTTATCGATCGGGTCGGCATCGGCGTCGCCTTGGTGATCAAACCGGATTTGACGCTTTCGGGCATCATCACCGACGGCGACATTCGGCGTCTTCTGGCGAGAGGTGAGGCTGTTTTCGACCTGTCGGCCCGAGATGTCATGACGCCCAAACCAAAGACCGTACGCCAGACGGCGCCGGCCTATGACGCCCTCAATATTATGGAGTCCTTTGAGATCACTGTGCTTCCGGTCACCGACATCAACGGCGTGGTTCTGGGCGTTGTGCACCTTCATGATATCTTGGGAAAGGGTAGTTTCAAGTTCAATGGAAACTAATCCTTCATGGACCACAGGTTTGTTTTTTCAGAAGAACAGGACGTAAGATGAGCGATTTCGATACGGTGGACACTGTTGTGCCAACTCTGGGCGATCCAAAGATTCACACACCCCTCGAGTTACGCAAACTGGACGGTGATCGCCATTTTGTGAGCGATGAGGAGCGTGTGGTCATCGAGGTCGATGCCGGACGCCTCGTCGAGACGATCTCGGCCGGCAAGACGCTATCCGCGTTCGAGATGGCGGGTCCCCGTCAAAAAATCTATTTCGACCCCAGCAAACTGCGTTGCGCCCTGGTGACCTGCGGGGGGCTCTGTCCGGGATTGAACGGCATCATCCGGTCGGTGGTCCTGGAACTGTATTTCGGATACGGGGTCCGCAATATTTACGGCATCCGCTATGGTCTTCAGGGCTTTATTTCCGAGTACGGCCATGACGTCCTGGAACTCACCCCGGACATGGTCGGCGACATCATCGGCAACGGCGGATCTTTTCTGGGTTCTTCCCGGGGCCCCCAGGATGTGGAGGCCATTGTCGACTGCCTCGAGCGGATGAACGTCGGCATTCTGTTCATGGTGGGGGGGGACGGGACGTTGATGGCGGCAACGAAGATCAGTGACGTCATCACGCGACGGAGACTCAAGATCAGCGTGGTGGGGATTCCCAAAACCATCGACAACGACATCCATATGGTCTCCCGCTCCTTCGGATTCGATACCGCCGTCGGTTTGGCTACCCAATCGATCCGAGCCGCTCACAACGAGGCTCGGGGCTATCCCAACGGTATTGGATTGATCAAGCTGATGGGCCGCCACTCGGGCTTTATCGCGGCCACGGCCACCCTGGCTCAGCAGGATGTCAATTTTGTCCTGGTCCCCGAGGTCGACTTCGATCTGGACGGCCCTGATGGATTCCTGGCGTCTCTTGAACGGCGACTCTTCGACAGGAGCCATGCGGTCATCGTGGTGGCTGAGGGTGCCGGGCAGAAATATTTCGACGTTTCCGGCCGGAAAGATCCGTCGGGTAATGTCAAGCTGCAGGATATCGGTATGTTTTTGAAGGAGCGGATCGTCAGCCATTTCGACGAACTCGCGATATCCATTTCCCTGAAGTACATTGATCCGAGCTACATCATTCGGAGTCTGCCGGCCAACGCCAACGATCATGTCTTCTGCAGCTTCCTGGGGCGGAACGCGGTGCACGCGGCCATGGCCGGCAAAACCCGGCTCCTGATCGGCCACTGGAACAACCATTTCGTCCATATACCCATGTCAGCCTCCGCCGGACGACGGAAGCAGATCGATCCCAACGGCCGTCTCTGGCAGAGTGTTCTTGAGGCGACAGGTCAGGGGTCTCTCAAGAACTCCTGACCTGTCGCCTGTCCCTGGGATGTCGTGAGAACACCCGCATTGCGGAGAAAGATCGCTATATTTTTGAAAAAGGCCAGGCGGTCGGGGGGACAGTCGTTGTGGGCGCATTCCCATCGGATCATCCGTCCCCTGGGAGCTGCAGCGGCGATATCCAGGCCGTGAGCAAAGGGGATGACGTCATCCCGGAGGCCGTGGAAGACGAGCAGCGGTTTGGGGTAGGTACGGACCACCGCCATATTGTCAAAGGGGTCCCGGACCAGGAATGTCGGCACGCCATATCCTTTGGCAAAGGCTCGGACGCTGGTGAAGGTGGATATGAGGATCATGGCGGCCGACGGCCGCTTTCCCGCCAATTGACAGGCAACACCGCCTCCCAGGGAACGACCGGCGAGAACGATCCGGTGGGGATCGACATCGGGCCGTGCTGTGAGCCAATCGTAGGCCGCCGTGTAAACCGCATCGATGCCGGCTTGGGACGGCCTCCCGCGGGACCGTCCATATCCCGGATACTCCACCAGCAAAAGTCCCATTCCCATTCGGGTGAAGGGGCTGAACTCCGCCAGGCAGCCATCGATCAATTCCGCATTGCCGTGGGCGAAGATCACGACGGGTCGGCGCTCCTGTTTCGGGTTATCCGCTGGGGGCAGGTACCATGCCTCGGCCTGGTTACCGCCGAGGTCGAACCAGACGATGTCGAGGCCGGGAACGGCTGTCGGGCCGGGCGCCGGGCCTGCTATTCCCGACGGGAATATGATCTGACGCTGAAAAAGGAACAGCATGGCGCAGTAAACGAGATATAGAAAAAGAATCCACAGCACCGACGATATCATGGTTTTGTAATGCATCCGATGGAGCGCCCCCCTTGGCGGGTTGAGGTCGTGGATGAGGCCATCATGTCACCGTAAACAAAAAAGCCCACCGGGTCAAGCACCGACGCGTACCTTGAACCGGAGGAAGGAGGGGCAATGACGCGGTATATCGGATCCGTGGACCAAGGCACTACTAGCACGCGGTGCATCATCTTTGACCGCGATGGTCGCATCGTCGGCATCGATCAAAAAGAGCACAGGCAGATTTTTCCCCGACCCGGTTGGGTGGAGCATGATCCGTTGGAAATCTGGGAAAACACGCAGATCGTAATCCCTGGCGCCCTTTCCGCGGCCGGGCTGTCGGGCGAAGCGCTTGCAGCCATCGGCATCACCAACCAGCGGGAAACCACGGTGGTGTGGAACCGGCATACCGGCATACCTTACAGCAATGCCGTGGTCTGGCAGTGCACCCGAACTCACGAAATCTGCAAATCCCTCATGCGAAACCAGGGGCAGAACCGGTTCCGCGACAAAACGGGTCTCCCCGTAGCCACCTATTTCTCCGGACCCAAGATCCGGTGGATTCTCGACAACGTGCCCGAGGCCAGGATCGCCGCGGAGGCCGGTGACGCGCTTTTTGGAACCATGGAGACCTGGCTGATCTGGCATCTGACCGGGGGGCCAGCCGGCGGCGCTCACGTCACCGACGTGACCAATGCGAGCCGCACTTTGCTCATGGATCTCCACACCCTCAAGTGGGACCCGGCGATCCTGGAGATCATGCAGATTCCCGACGCAATGCTGCCCCGGATCGTGCCGTCCAGTGATTCCGAGATCTGGGGATGGACCCGGCCGGACGGGCCCCTGGGCGCGTCGGTGCCTGTATGCGGTGCCCTGGGGGATCAGCAGGCGGCCCTGGTGGGGCAGACCTGCTTCGAGACGGGCGAAGCCAAGAACACATACGGTACCGGCTGCTTTCTTTTGATGAACACCGGACATACCCCGGTGCCTTCCCGCCAGGGACTGATCACCACCCTTGCCTATCAGCTCGGAAAATCGCGTCCTGTCTACTGCCTCGAAGGCTCCATCGCCGTTGCCGGTGCCCTGGTCCAATGGATTCGAGACAACCTGGGTCTGATCACGACGGCAGCGGAGATCGAGTCCCTGGCCCGGACCGTCGCCGACAACGGAGGGGTCTATTTCGTCCCGGCCTTTTCCGGCCTTTTCGCGCCCTACTGGCGAGCCGACGCACGAGGCGCCATGGTGGGCCTGACCCGGTATGCGAACAAGGGGCACATCGCCCGGGCGGTACTTGAGGCCAACGCCTACCAGACCCGGGACATTGCCGAGGCCATGGCCCGGGATTCCAGAATTTCCCTCTCCCATCTCAAGGTGGACGGCGGGATGGTGGCCAACGAACTCTTAATGACGTTTCAGGCCGACATCCTGAACGTCCCGGTCATCCGCCCGAGAGTTTCGGAAACCACTGCTCTGGGTGCCGCCTATGCGGCGGGACTGGCCGTCGGTTTCTGGCCCGACCTGGAAAGCCTTCGACGCAATTGGGTCGAGGAGCAGCGATGGCGGCCGGTTATGGATGAGTCTACCCGAGAGGGGTTGTACCGGCAGTGGAAAAAAGCCGTCGAGCGAACGTTTAACTGGATCGAATAGGAAAGTTCTTTAGCGTTCTTTGCGCCTTTGCGTGAGAACATCTTTTTCAAGCGCCTTCCGAAAGAAAATCCGTCTCACGCAAGGACGCTTTTTAAGGCAACTTTGGGTAAAGAGGCTATAGACTGAAAAATGGAAGTCGAAAGTTGAGGAAAGCGCATAGAAAGGTGACGAAATGAACCGGGACGACATGCTGAAAAGCATCCGGCGGCGGGAAACGGAATGGGACTTCATCATTGTCGGCGGCGGAGCTACTGGTCTGGGAACCGCCATTGACGGGGCGTCACGGGGATATCAGGTTCTGCTGATCGAACAGAGCGATTTCGCCAAGGGAACCTCCAGTCGGAGCACCAAGCTGGTCCATGGAGGGGTTCGCTACCTTCAGCAGGGAAATATTTCTCTCGTTCTGGAGGCCTTGAAGGAGCGGGGACTGATGCGGCGGAACGCCCCCCATCTCGTCCATAACCTGCCTTTTGTCGTGCCCAACTATGACTGGTGGGAGGGACCTTTTTACGGTATCGGTCTCAAGGTTTACGACATGCTGGCCGGCCGACACGGTTTCGGCCATTCCAAAGGTCTTTCCGGGGAGAAAACCCTTGAATTCATCCCGACACTGGAACCCAAAGGGTTGCGGGGAGGTGTTATTTACTATGACGGCCAGTTCGACGATGCCCGACTGGCCGTCAACATGGCCCAGACCGCAGTGGAACAGGGCGGTACGGTGGCCAACTATATGCGGGTGGAGTCCCTTGTCAAATCGGGCGAAATGGTGCGAGGGGTGCGTGCCCGGGATCTGGAGACCGGGGAACTTTACGAACTGACGGCGAAGGTCGTCATCAACGCCACCGGCGTTTTCTCCGACGGTCTGAGAAAAATGGACGATCCTGAAGCCCCTGACATCATCACCCCCAGCCAGGGTGTCCATATCGTTCTGGACAGATCGTTTCTGCCGGGGGATACGGCCATCATGGTGCCCCACACCGACGATGGTCGCGTCCTATTCGCCATTCCATGGAAGCACCGCGTCGTGGTGGGCACTACGGATACCGAGATGACCGAGGCGACTCTGGATCCCTGCCCCCTGCCGGAGGAGATCGATTTTCTGTTAGCCCATGCGGCGCGTTATCTGACCCAGGACCCGACTCGGGAGGACATCCTGAGCACCTTTGCCGGTCTCCGGCCCCTCGTGAGCCTCGGGAGCCATGAGAACACCGCCGCCATTTCCCGGGACCATACTCTCAACATATCCCGGTCGGGGCTTCTCACCATCACCGGCGGCAAATGGACCACCTACAGGAAAATGGCCGAGGAGACGGTGGACCAGGCAATCCTGCTGGCGCAACTCCAGGAGCGGCCATCTGTCACGAAAGACCTCAACATCCACGGATTTCATCAAAATGCAGTCCAGTTCGGCCACCTGGCCGTGTATGGCGCCGACGCCCGGTCGGTCCAGGAGGTGCTGGATGAGGATCCCCAATACGCCAAGCCCCTTCACCCCGACCACCCTTACCTGGCCGGAGAGGTCGTCTGGGCGGTCCGTCGTGAAATGGCGCGGACGGTTGAGGATTTCCTGTCCCGCCGCCGCCGGGTGCTTCCCACCGACGCCCGGGCGAGCATCGAGATGGCGTCCGCGGTCGCAACCTTGATGGCTCGGGAACTGGGGCGGGACAGGCGCTGGGCCGACGATCAGACGACGGCCTTCGAAAAACTCGCCCGGGGGTATTTGGCTGACAGCCGATGAGCCAATGCCGTCTTGAAACGAAAAACAACGGAGAGGTCCCCTCCGGATTACATCAGGGCGCTTTTCAACAGATTCATCACCGTACTACCGCCCTTGGATTTGGCGTAATCGAGAACGACAGGTATGAATTTACCGGCCATATCCGGAGTCATGCCCAGACTCGAGAAGCTTTCGGATAGCGCGCCCATGCTCCCCACGGCTTTGGCAGTGCCGCCGAGGCTCGATCCTTTTCCACCCAGGGCAGAAGTGACGCCGCTCATCGACCCACCTATGCCGTTTTCGGTCCTGGGCTTGGGGGCCACGTCCAGGAGGCTTGTCGCTTCGGGTATCGCATCGCTCACCTGGGTGTATTCGGTGGGGCTGAGTTTTTCTTTGGCAGCCCTGAAAATGGCTCCGGCGCCTCCTTCGGCCTGGACGGTCGAGACGCCGAGTTGACGGGTCAACAGATCTACGAGAGCGCTGTCTTCGGCATTTGTTCCGGTGACGCCGCAAAGTAGGATTCCTAAAACGACAATCGTGCTTCGTAATGATTTCATGACATTCCTCCTTGGATGTCGGTTTTCACCGTCAATGACGGTGCTGCAGGTGAAAATATATCGCTCAACTCGACTTCCGTGATGTTGACGGGGAAGCAGCTGAAGACCGAAGGAGCATTAAGAATCCGGCTTGCGCTCTTGTGTCAGAGGGTTTTCAGAAAGGCGTCGGCTTCCTCGATGGACCGGTTCATATCGGCAACGAGGCGATGAACATCCAGTTCGATGCTGTCCACTTCGTTTTTGAGTGCGCCGACAGCCATGGCGTTCAGGTTGTGTTTCAGATAGAGGACATAGTCGTTCAGACTCTTGAGAACGGGTGTCATGCTGGATTCGGACCGATGCATGGCGGTGCGGAGCGTCTTGTAGCGGCGCTGGGAAGCCGCCAGCTTTTCCCGGCTCTCCCGTCTGAATTTTGGGTTCTCGATCTCCTCGATTTCTTTTTTCCATTCGTCGAAAAGGTCGCCCGCGATGCGTTCGACCTGGCCGATACGGTCACTCAGGGCGTTGGCACGAATGCGGCAGTCATCGTAGTCATTCTTTAATTTTTCATAGGCGCCTTCGAGATCTCCACCGTCAAACCCATAGAGCGCCTTGATCCGGGTGAGGACGTCCTTGAACTCCTCGGAGGTTTTTTTCTGATCGGTCCGGACGTTTTCAACCTCGTCTTTCAAGAGATGCCGCTTTTCCTTCCCTAGGGACTCCCACGCGGCATAATAGGCGGATTGACAGGCTGTTAGCGCGGTAAAGAGGAGGATCGCAAGGAAACAATTGAAGGGTCTGTTGTTTTGAATTCGTGGTGACTTCGGCGTCATGACGATCTCCTTTTTCAAAGCGGAGCTAATACGGTATAATGCTTGACCGCGCCTTTCGAGAAAAACTTCGTTTATGATTCCATAGTCGAATTTTTTGCGATTGTAAAGGATGAGGCCATTACATCAATTGCCCTGTACCTGTTTTACGACTTCTGTTATTATTTATTTTATAGTATTATTTATTTTATAGCTTCAACTTTCGATTTTCAGGAGTCGATGATGTCGGGTCAATATTGCAAAGTCGAAGGTGGATATACAACTAAGACAGTGGCGGGGAAACCGACATTCCAACGATGATATGATTCGGGGGGAGCGTGCTGTTCAACATTGTTCTGGGGACGATGGGGGCTTTTTGGGGCGTGGGACTTCTAGATCGTCCTGGAGGAGCGGTCGTGGGTTTTGCCGCGGGGTGCCTCCTGGCCATGACGCTTCGACTGAAACGGCGCGTGGGTGATCTGGAGCGGCGTGTCGTCCTGCTGGGGCGTCGGGATGAGGCTTCCACGGCAGCCGGGGACGCCCGTTTTCCAACGGAGGAAGGTATCGCGACACCGTCGCCGAAGAAATCCGCGCGTGAAGCGAACTCTGGGGATACGCAGGCAGAAGGTGGTTTGAAGAGGGTAGCGACGAAAGACTTTCCTGAGAAGGCCCGTCAGGTTGCCGAGGCGCTTCCGCTACCGGCCGTTCCTTCCGTGGTGGACGGCTGGGCGGTAAGGATCAAGTTCTTTTTCACCGAGGGCAATGTCGTGGTCCGCATCGGGGTTATTGTGCTATTTTTTGGCGTGGCGTTTCTCCTGAAGTATGCGGCGGAGCGGGACGCCTTTCCCGTGGAGTTGCGTCTGGCCGGCGTTGCCGTCGGCGCCATTGCGCTTCTCGCCCTGGGGTGGCGGCTTCGTCTGCGACGGTCCGGGTACGCCTTGATTCTTCAGGGTGCGGCGGTGGGGATTCTCTACGTCACTCTCTTTGCCGCCGCCAAGCTCTATCATCTTATTCCGTTCCCCCTGGCTTTGGGGTTTATGGTGGCCGTGGTTGGGTTCTCGGGCTGGCTTGCCATATTGCAGAATGCCCGATCGCTTGCCGTCTTCGGAGCTGTCGGCGGATTCCTGGCGCCGGTTTTGGTCTCTTCGGGCGGCGGCAGTCACGTCATGCTCTTCTCCTATTATCTGCTCCTTAACGCCGGAATCCTGAGTATTGCCTGGTTCAAGGCTTGGCGGGCCCTCAATCTCATCGGATTTGTCTTTACCTTCGCCATCGGATCAATCTGGGGCCGCGAGAACTATCATCCGGCTTATTTCGGATCCACAGAGCCCTTTCTCATCCTTTTTTTTCTGTTCTATGTCGCCATCACGGTGCTCTTTGCCCATCGCCAGCCGTTCCGGCTGAGAGGATACGTGGACGGTACCCTGACCTTCGGCGTCCCCATTGTCGTGTTTGCCCTCCAGAGTCGCATGGTGCGCGGGATGGACTGGGGCATCGCTTACAGTGCCCTCGCCATGGGCGGATTTTATATCTGCCTCGCCGCACTGCTGTGGCGCCGGGCAATAACCGGCATGCGGCTTTTGACCGAAACGTTTCTCGCCCTCGGGGTGGTGTTCATGAGCCTGGCCATCCCCTTGGCCCTGGACGGCCGATGGACAGCAGCGGCATGGGCTCTCGAAGGCGCGGCACTCGTCTGGATCGGTGTACGGCAGACCCGGACTTCCGCCCGTTGTTTCGGACTGATCCTGCAATTGGGCGCCGGGGCGGCTTTTTCCCATGCTCTCGGACAGCCGGGAGGACGGATCCCGGTATTGAATGGCGTCTGTTTAGGCAGTCTTCTCATCAGCCTTTCGGGCCTGTTTTCGGCCGCGATTCTCGAATGGCACCAAAGCCGTCTCCGGAGATGGGAGCGCTGGTTTCATTTTCCCATGCTGTTTTGGGGTCTTGCCTGGTGGTTCGGCGGCGGCTTGAGCGAGATCTCACGCCGTCTGTCCTGGAAGCACGAACGGTGGGCATCCCTCACCTTTGCCGCTTTAAGCTTTTGGGGCATGGGCATCTTACCCCGTCGTGTCCCCTGGTCGTCCTTGAAATACCCGGCGATGTTCTGGCTTCCGGTTCTGGGGCTTCTTGCCGGATTTCAATGGACCGGGTCCCCGAACCGGCACCTATTTGCTGACGGTTTCGGTATACCCTGGATTCTCGCCCTGATAGTCCACCTGTATCTCCTTCGATGTTTTGAAGGGGAATGGCGGAACGGCGTTCTGAAGCTGTGGCACCTGGCCGGTCTCTTGCTGACGGTCTTCGTGTTGACATGGGAGAGCGCTTGGATTGTTCATCGGGTTGTGGAAGGAAGTCGGGTGTGGTGGACCATCATGTGGGGCATTACCCCCAGTGCGGCTCTGTGGCGCCTGTCAGCCGGTCGCGGAGCGCCGTTCTGGCCGATTCGCCGTTTTCCATGGGCCTATCTGAAAGCCGGGCCAACGCTTCTCGCGGCCTTTCTTTTCCTATGGTGCCTTTCGATGGCCGTCATCTCGGGCGATCCCGCGCCCATCGCTTACCTCCCCGTCCTGAATCCCCTGGAGATTTCACAGGCCTTGGCTTTGGCCATGATTATCAAATGGGCCTGGCATGCGCGGCATAACCTCCAAACGGGTCTGTTCGATTCGGCAAAACGATCGGCATCAGCCGTCCGGATGATCCATGGGGCCGCACCCCTCGGGGTATTTGTCTGTCTCAACGGCATGACGGCCCGGACGATACACTTTTTTGCGGATGTGCCGTTTACGGTCTCGGCCCTTTATCGGTCGATGCTGTTTCAGGCCGCCATCGCGATTTTGTGGGCCCTCTTTGCCCTGGGGGCCATGTTCGAAGGTGCTCGCCGTAAACGTCGCGCGGTATGGTTCATCGGCGCCGGCCTGCTGGCAGTGGTGGTTCTTAAACTGTTCTTCGTCGATCTGGGCGGCAGCGGAACTGTTGCCCGGATTGTGTCGTTCATCGCCGTCGGTGTTCTGATGCTGCTCATCGGCTACTTATCCCCCTTGCCGCTCCGAGGAGAATCCAAAGTCAAGGAACCGGATGAATCCATTTTGACACGGAGCGCTTGACATGAGATCCATCGACACAGCCTTTGTCTGCTACCTGGCATTGCTTTTTATGCTATTGCCCATCCCTGCCGTCTCAGCCCCCCTGAAGGTCACCGATTTTGCCTATGGTATTCGTCTCGAACCCGGCGCGGGAGGGGCGGTCTATCGCCTCAACCTTCCCGAGGCTGTCCATCGAAGCGCTGTTCGGCAAGATTTGGGAGATCTTCGAATTTTCAACGAACAGGGCGAGATCGTCCCTCACATCCTTCGCTGGCCGGAGGAGAGCCGCCTGACGGAGACGGCCTCCCTGATCCTGCCCTTTTTCAGGGTGGATCGCCCGATAAAGGACATGGGTGTCGGATTTTCCATCGATATCACAACGGACGCCAAGGGCGCTGTCCTGAATGCCCGGACCCGCGGCGTGACGGGGGATGGTTTGGAAACAGCGGCTTACCTCATCGATGTCGGGAAATTGGACCGCCCGCCGGATCGGTTGAGACTGGACTGGCAAGGGCCGGACGACAGTTTTGTGGGAAAGGTGTCACTTCTGTCGAGCGATGATCTGGATCATTGGCGGATCCTGGTCTCTGGTGTCACCATAGCGGACCTTCGACACGGAAAGCATGTTCTTCGTCGGGACACCATCGCCATTCTTGAACCGCCCGGTCGGTTCATCACCATCCAGTGGCCTCAAAACGCTCAAGATACGATTCTGACGCGGGTCGAGGCGCTTTTCCCGAAAGCTTCCATAGCTGCATCCCGTCGGTATCTCAAGGTGCCCTTTTCGGCCGCGGCCGGGGAGCCCGACGGTTATGTCGCCGACCTCGGCGGGTTTTTCCCGGTGGACCGCCTGAATCTGTTGTTCAGCGAGACCAACAGCCTGACATCCGGTCGGTTTTACTCCCGGAGCGACGCCCATGGCACGTGGCAGCGGCGTTTTGAAGGACTTTTCTACGACCTCAGAATCGACGGCACCCGCCTTGCCAACGACGATGCGGTTATCAGTAAGGTTGTGGACCGGTGGTGGCGGTTCGAGGCGGTTTCCCGAAACGGCGGCATGGGCGAAAGGCCGCCGTTGCTGTCGGTTGGATGGGTTCCCCTGGAACTGGTTTTCCTCGCCCGGGGCGACGGTCCGTTTACCCTGGCCTACGGCCATGCAGCAGTGGACCCCCTCGACCCGGAACGCCATCCTCTCATTCACTTGCTGGATCGTGAAAGTGATGATGCCCTGATTCGGCAGATTGCCGCGGGCCCTTCTTTCCCCCTGCGGGGTGAAAGTGCCCGGGTTCCGCCCAAAGGACCTTTTCCCTGGAAAACATGGGTTCTCTGGGGCGTTCTGGGCATTGCGGTGGGGCTCTTGGCCGCCATGGCCTGCAGGCTCTATCGCCAAATGAACCCCCCTTCGGGCTTATGAACCCGGACGCCGTGAATGGGGTTGACGCTCGCCGGCACTTATTCTAAAAACCGGAAACGCATTCCAAAAACATCCAACAGAAAGGAGCGTGTGCCGGTCCAGCGTTTTGCCGGCACGAACAAGCCATGAGCATGAATATCGTTAATAAAATCGATGACCTCGTCAAGATCGAGCACGTGCTGGTGAGCGTGTCCGATAAAAACGGCCTGGAGGCATTTATTCCCGGCCTGATCGAGATCAACCCAAAGATCCGGATTATGTCCACGGGCGGTACCTTCGGGCGAATCAAGGAGATCCTGGGGAGGGACGCCGACGGACACCTCACCCCAGTTTCAGATTATACCGGGCAACCGGAAACTCAGGGAGGTCTCGTGAAAACCCTTGACTTCAAGATCTATCTGGGACTTCTGACAGAGACCTACAATCCGTCTCACCAAGCTGACTTGAAACGGACGGGTGGGGTAGCCATCGACATGGTGGTGGTAAATCTCTACCCTTTCCGGGAGGTCATCGCCGAGCCGGATGTGACGGTGGAGACCGCCCGGGGAAATATCGACATCGGGGGGCCTTGCATGATTCGGGCGGCTGCGAAGAACTTTATCCGCGTCGCTTCGGTGGTCGACCCGGGCGATTATGCATCGATCCTCGACGGTATGCGATCCCGTTCCGGGCAAACGACCTTGGAGATGCGGTTTGCCCTCGCCCGAAAGGCGTTTGACCACACGGCCCGTTACGACCAGGCCATAGCCGGATTCCTGCATGAACAACCCTTCGAGACGGCTCGATGCTGCTATACTGTCGACTGATGTTGAGCAGCGGTGAATCCGGGGTGAAGCGCCCTGAAGACAAACCTCATAGAGGGAAACACAGAAAGCGGCCATGGACATTCTGAGCACCATCATACCCATGTTTGCCGTGATCTTCGTCGGCTGGATCGCCCGAAGAAACGGGCTGATATCGACGGCATTTCTGGGGCCGGCCAATCGACTGGTATTCCGCCTGGCCATCCCGGCTATGATTTTCAGGGCCATCTCCCAGGGGAGCTTCACCCGGGATTTCAGTCTGGCGGTGGTTCTGATCACCCTCGCCACGGTGTTAACGGTATTCTGCCTCCTATGGGTTGTCGGATGGGCCGTTCGGCTCGAGCGACGCCGCTTCGCCACGGTCATTCAAAGCGCGTTTCACGGCAACCTCGGATATATCGGCCTTGCGGTGGCCTATTATTACCTGGGCGACGAGGGTCTGGCTCGTGCCAGCATCATAGCGGGGTTCATGATGATCCTTCAGAACCTCCTTGCCGTCATCGTGCTTCAGTGGCATGGCAATGCCGAATCCGGTCGCATCGATGCGAGGCGAGTCGTTATGGGGGTTGCTGCAAATCCGGTTGTCATGGCGGCCATGGGGGGTATTATTTTTTCCGTGACGGGAATGCCGTTGCCGATTATTTTGGAACGAGCTCTCAAAATTTTGGGGGATCTGGCTCTTCCGTTGGCCCTATTGCTGATCGGCGCCAGTCTGACCTTCCACCTCATGCGATCCCGTCCGGTGGCGCTGATCTCATCGAGCGTGGTCAAGCTTGGCCTGCTGCCAGGCCTCGGGTTTTTCCTCTATCGATTTTTTGGTGTTCCCGCCGGAGGATATCTTCCCGCGATGATTCTTCTATCATCGCCAACCGCCACTATTGCCTATGTCATGGCCGCGGAGATGAACGGGGATACGGAGTTTGCCGCGGCGGCCATTTCGGCCAGCACGGCGTTTTCGGCGGTCACCTTCACCCTGTGGCTACATATTGTCTGAGGCTCGAGACGGAGGACATTCAAACCGTTAGTCTCCGGCGTTTACCCGAATAACCTAAGTTCGTGGGGAAACTATTCCCAAGTCAGAGGGTTCCATGATACCCAGTCGAGAACTTAATTTCAGACGCGCCCTCATTACGGGCGGGGCCGGGTTTATCGGCTCCCATATCGCCGATGCCTTGGTGTCGGCAAACTGTGAGGTTTGCGTGATCGACAACCTTTCCGGCGGTTACCGGAAAAACCTGGCGCATCAGGGGGACCGGATCGACTTCATCAAGGGGGACATCCGGGATGCCGATACACTGGCGCAGGCGTCCCGCGGATGCGAGGTCGTCTTTCACGAGGCGGCCATAGTCTCCGTGACGCGGACTGTAGCGGCGCCGGTGGAAACCGCGGCGGTCAATGACATGGGAACACTCCAGGTCCTGGACGCGGCGCGTAGGGAAGGGGTTCGAAGAGTGGTTCTGGCCAGCTCGTCGGCGGTATACGGTGACGATCCTGTAATGCCCAAGCGCGAGGAGATGCGGCCGAAACCCATGAGCCCCTATGCGGTTCAGAAGCTGGCCAATGAATACTACGCCCATCTTTATCATGAACTCTACGGCCTCGAAACGGTCTGCCTGCGATATTTTAACGTCTACGGTCCCCGCCAGGATCCCTCATCCCCCTATTCCGGCGTCATCTCCATCTTTATGGCCCGTTCCTTTTCCGGCGTGCCGCCGATCGTTTACGGCGACGGGAAGCAGTGTCGGGATTTCATCTTCGTGAATGACGTGGTTCAGGCCAATCTGCTTGCCGCCGGGCTTTCAGGGATCAGCGGCGGCGTTTTCAATGTGGGAACGGGAACGGCTGTCACCGTCAACGACCTGTGGCAGCGTATCGCCCGACGGGTGGGAATCGATGCGCCTCCGATTTACGCGCCGCCTCGGCCGGGCGATATCCGGGAGTCCCTATCCAGCATCGACCGTGCTGAATCGGTTCTGGGGTTCCGGCCGACGTTCGATTTGGAGCAGGGCATTGGATCAACCATGGCCTGGTATCAGCGCCAGGCGGAAAGAGAATCGTCATGACATTCAAATATAGTACGGTGCTGGTGACCGGCGCCGCTGGATTCATCGGGTTTCACCTGGCTAAACGGCTCCTGGACCAAGGATGCCGGGTGGTGGGGCTTGATAACCTAAACAATTATTACGACGTCGCCTATAAGACCGCCCGGCTTGACCAGCTCACGCCCTATCCGGAGTTCACCTTTGTAAAAGGAGACTTGGCTGATCAGGATACCTTGGCGCGTCTTTTCAAGGCGACCACCTTCGACACGGTGGTCAACATGGCGGCTCAGGCCGGAGTTCGGTATTCCCTCATCAACCCCCACGCCTATGTCTCGTCCAACCTAGTGGGATTTATCAATCTTCTGGAATGTTGCCGCCACAACCTAGTTGGGCACCTGGTATTCGCCTCGTCCAGTTCCGTCTATGGGGCTAATACCCGCATGCCCTTCTCCGTCCATGACAACGTCGACCATCCAATGTCGCTGTATGCGGCCTCCAAGAAAGCCAACGAACTCATGGCGCATACCTACAGCCATCTTTACGGTCTTCACTGCACGGGGCTCCGATTTTTCACGGTGTACGGCCCCTGGGGGCGGCCAGACATGGCCCTTTTCCTGTTTACCAAGGCGATTTTGGAGGACCGGCCCATCAAGGTGTTCAACCATGGGAAAATGCGGCGGGATTTCACCTATATCGACGATATCGTCGAGGGGGTTGTCCGAGTCATGGGAAGGTTGCCCCAGCCAAATCCGCAATGGAACGGCGATCATCCGGACCCCGGGACCTCGTATGCACCTTATCGGGTTTACAATATCGGAAACAACGCGCCGGTGGCGTTGAACGATTTCATCACTGCCATCGAAAAAGTGTTGGGGAAGGCGGCAAAAAAAGAGTACCTGGACCTCCAGCCCGGCGATGTCCCCGCCACTGTGGCCAACGTTGACGATTTGATGGCCGATGTTGGATTTAAGCCCGATACGCCCATTGACATCGGTATCGAACGGTTTGTGTCATGGTACCGGGCGTATCATGGCCTGTAGTCGGATGGAATGGGCACATAAAAGGTCCAACCTTTGAGGCTTGGACCTTTTATCGATCGTTCGAAAGGGGTTGGTTATTCGAAGGTTCCGAACGAGCGTTTGAAGAGGTCCTCGATGGCTCGGGCGCCGTCTCCGGTGAGGTTGCGTGTGCCGGTGCCCACAAAGCTGTCACCGTCGACCACAGGGATGTCGGCGATCCATTGGTTGTCTTTCCAGGAAAACCAGCCTTTCCGATCCTGGTCGTAAACGCTGACAGGACGGTTGAAGAGCTTGGCCAACTCCACGCCCCAGCCCGTTCCGCCTTTGACCGTGTCGTCGGGCTGTATCCAGCCTACGGCGAAGACATGGTAGCCCTTGTTGACCATGTGAAAGATGGATTGAATCACTTTTCGAATCTTGTCCGCCCTGGCATAGGTCCGTCCCATGCGCTTAGAGACGATTTCCATGCTGATGTCGCCCTTTTTCAGTTCTTCCGTGCTCAGGACCGTGCAGTTTTTGTTTCGATCCACCGCATGCCCTTCGAAGGTATAGTTGACCTCCCGAATGCCCCAGCACTCGGCATTCCTGCCAAATTCGGTTTCGGCGCCCTTGTGGCCTCCGCTGTAAAGTGTCACCCGTGAACGTTCTGTCATCTTTATCTTTTCCTTTCGTATCGTTGTGGCGTTAACAAGGGAATTTTCTACCATAAAAACAAATCACCCCGCCGCATACCGGCAGGGTGATTATCTGATATATTAAAGCAAATTTATGATGATGCAAGGGGTTTCACCCATTTTCAACGATTTTTTGTCCCTGAGAAATCAAAACGGGCGCCTCCGGGGCGTAGCGCTGTCAGCCGAAAACGCCTCCTGGGTGAGACCAGAATCTGCTTGTCAATTCCCAAGGTGCCGGGTATACTAATTAAATTCATCAGTACATGGCAACGTCAGTGAAAACGGTGGCCGTACACAGGTGTGTATGGCCGAAACGGAAAGGGAAAGGGATGACGCGCAAGGTATCCAGCAACGGTATCGAGATCTGTTATGAGACCTTCGGCAAGAAAAAAAACCGGCCGCTGATCCTTATCATGGGCCTAGCCACCCAGATGATCGCCTGGCCCGAGCCCTTCTGCCGGATGCTGGCCGAGGCTGGCCACTTTGTGGTTCGTTTTGACAACCGGGACGTCGGCCAATCCACACGCATGAAGCGACTCTATGTGCCTGATGTCGAAGCCCTGATGGCCGAGACCGCCGCGGGCCGACAGGTATGGGTGCCCTACACCCTGCTCGACATGGCTGACGATACCGTCGGCCTGATGGATGCGCTGGAGATCGACCGCGCCCACGTCTGCGGGCTTTCCATGGGCGGGATGATCGCTCAGGTGATTGCCATAGAATATCCCGAGAGGCTCAAAAGCCTCATCACCATCATGTCCACCACCGGTGAAACGGATCTGCCGCCATCGACGGACGAAGCCCGGGCGGCCATGATGTCCTCCCCGCCGGCCAAACGTGCCGCCTACATCGACCATATGGCCGAGATCTACCGCACCTTTGCCGGTGGGTCCCTGTTTTACGATGAAAAGTTTCAGCGGGAGCTGTCGGCCAAGTCCTTCGATCGGGGTATTTACGCTCCCGGATTCCTCCGCCAGATGGCGGCCATCATCGGTGCAGGGGGCAGACGGCATCGCCTTGAGCATCTCGATATTCCCACCCTGGTCATTCACGGCGACTGCGATCCGGTAGTGCCTCTGGCCCACGGCCGGGATACGGCCGACATCATTCCCGGGGCTCGCCTCGAAGTGATCTCCGGACTTGGCCACGGTACAGCCTTTCCCAGCTTGTGGGAGAAGATGGTTACCGCTATCGCCGACCACACGGCCGCGGCCGAGACCTGAGAGACGCCGTTTTTCAGCTGGCGGTCTTCGGCCGTAACCCCTTCATGTCACCACCATCGCCGGCAGGGGCTTGATGAATTCCTGCCGGAGACTGTAGGTATAGGCGCCTTGAGTGGGGATCAGCAGGAGATCACCGGGTGCGATGGCCTTTCCCCAGTAAGCATAACCCCAGACATCGTGGGGGGTGCAGAGTGCCCCCAGGATATGGCAAGGGTGCTCGGTCAGGGCGGGCCGGGACAGGTTGAGCACTGGAAAGTAATCTGCTTCATAACGCTCCCAGCCCACCGCATTGGTGCCGGCATCGGTGATGACGAGATCCGGTGCCTTTTGATCGACTACCGATACAAGAATGTGCATGGCGTCGTTGACCAGCCAACGCCCGGGCTCGAAACAGATGCGGCAAGGTGTGATGGACCGGAGGCAACCTTCGATGACCGGCCCCAATGCCTCGGCAAATTTTTCGATGGGAAGGGAGGGTATCCGATATCGGGGCGACGCGGTCGCAACGGTCTGGCCCATGGCCTTTCGGATCATTCCCTCAGGTGTGCCGCCGGAGTGGAGCCATTCTCCCTGTTCGGGCCAGTAGCCCCCGCCGATGTCGATGAAGGCAATTTCCGCGAGAAAGGTTTCCGGCAATTTCCGCAGGACGGTGCTCAGCATCTCGATAAAGGCGGTCTGTGCGTCGGGGGAGAGATTCCAGCTGGTGTGGAACTGTAGCCCCTGAAGCCTGATATGAGGGCAATTTTGAGCGGTTTTGAAGAAGGCTGCGAGACGCTCCGGTGCGATACCGAATTTGCGCCAGAGCCCGAAGGCGTTGGTGGTCAGGCGGACACCCGCCTGGATTCGGCGCCCTCGTGATGCGGCCATCGCCTCCAGCAGGGCCAGCTCGCCGAAGCTGTCCAGGAGAACCGTTACCTTGTCGGCGTGATCGACCGCCAAGTCAAGCTCCGCAGACGTCTTTCCCGGCCCGCTGAAGATGATATCTGTTGCACCCAGGTTGAGTGCGGCGGTCAACTCCGCACCGCTCGAAACATCCAGGCCAAAGCCCTGCGTGAGCAGGTGCGCCGATACTGCCGGATGGTTGTTGCTCTTCATGGCGTAATAGAACGCCGTATCCGGCAGGACGTCCTGAAAGGCTTTGATGAAGCGGCGCGCCCGTTCCCCCAACACCGCGGTTTCCAGGAGGTAGATCGGGGGGGGATGTTGGCGGATGACGTCCAAATAAAAATCGCGTCGGTTAAAATGCTGCTGCACGAAGGCTGTGAGCGATGCCTCGGGAAAGGGCGGCAGGGACTGTCCGACGACCCGGTAAAGGTCTTCCGGTCTGATGGGTGCCTGGGCATCGTTCAGCATGGCGCCATCCTTATCGCTATCTGTTCGGCCAGGTCGTTGCACTGACGCGCCAGTTCTACCCCGTCTTCGGACGGGGTGAAGATGACGTGGCCGAGCAGCCAGGAGTCGTAGTCCTCGGGAGGCATCCGGATCGTGTCCGAAGGCTTCCGGATGATGGTGATCTGGGATACCCGGGGATCGGCGGCCAAGCGGCTCCAGTCGATCTCCTCCACCACCCCCGGCGCACCGGCAAACAGGCGGAGGCCGACACGCGGCTTTGGCGGGTGGTGCCGTTTCAAGAAGATAGGCCGTTTTTCCGCAACATCGAGGGTAAGACTCAGGATGTCGATACCCATGGATTCCCGGAGAAGGAAGGGCAGGCAGTCTCCCCCTGGCCGAGGGCTCAATTCCAGAAGACAAATGTCACCATCCTTCAGGAGCAGGTCCACCATACAGATTCCTCTGTGAATCCCCAAGGCCTCGGCGCCTTCCCGAAGCCGACGGCGGAGATTCGACCTCGGAATACCGCCTGGGAGGTCGTCGATCAGGACATACCCCCGAACCGTCCCAAAGGGATCCTTGGGTGAGCGGATCTTTCGGGTTAAGCGGATAATCCGGGTCTGGTTGTTTTCGATGAGAAAGTCGCAGCTGAACTCCTCCCCCGAAATGAATTCCTCCGCGACGATGGCGGGATCTTCGGCAATATTGACCCGGTACATCCGACTGTTCTGTCTGCGACGGAGTCCTTTTTCGATTTCCGTGAATGCCGTCCGGCTCTCCTCAGGCCCTCGACACGCGAAAACCAGCTCGCTGCCGCTGCCTGTAGCGGGCTTCAGGACGATCGTCCCCTCCGTTTCCCGGCTGAAGGTCGCAGCGGCCTCCGCCGAAGATACGCGACGGGCTCGGGGACAGTGGACACCCTGCGCTTTCCAGGTCGCCTTGGTCGACGCCTTGTCCCGACACCGCCGCACTGCCTCGACTGACGGGTAGGGCAGGTTGTACGCGGAGGCAATGGCAGCGGCCAGCGCCATGGATTCACAATCGAAGCAGGTGATACCGGAAAGCTGCAGGCGCCAGACCTCGAGGTGGTGCTCCAGGGCTTTCAGAGCCTTAGGCGTATTCGTCAGATCGCATAGGATTTCATCAGCAGGAGGGGGAGAGGTCTCCTTCGCTTGCCGCCGGACTTCGGGTTCTGTAAGAAAAAAGGCCCTGCGGGGGGAGTTGCGGCGGATCCAGTCGATGTAATCGGCGGTGGTGCCCACGACGAGCACCCGGGAGTCAGCAAACACCATCGGCGTTCCGGGTTTGGGATACGATTGGCTGGGAGCGCCGGCGAACATTGGTGAGGGTGGTTATCCGGTGCGGGAAGGGCATAAAAGGCATCCTCGGGGAGAATTGCAGGCATTTTGCTTCGTGCCGGGCGGGAACGCGGATCTGATAAAGGGGCCGCGGTGTGAGGTGAAAACGTTCCTTCCAGCCGAAATCGCCGCACAGGAAGTCAACCGAGTCCAGCTGCATCCGGCAGGCCCATTCCAGGTGATGGAAATTGATCAGTTTAGCGATGCCGGGGAACTCGGGGTCGGTACCGCCAGCCAGCACCGTGTAGATCGAACCCTTTCGGGATGTGTCCAGGACGGCGCCAACGTCTACCGCTGCAATCCTCCCGCCGATCAGCACCGTGGTAATTCGGAGCATTCCTTTGGCTGAGAGCCATGCCATCATCTTTTCGAAAGATTTCAGGAACCGGGGATCGTTGAAATAGGAACGCCCGCCGAAGGCCTCGAGATTCATCCGGAAAAAAGGTTCCACATCGGCGAGGTCATTGTAACGATAGGCAACTCCGGGCGTTGTGAGGGCGGCCAACTCCCGACTGATCTTCTTGCGGGATTTCGCCTTGAATTCTTGCAAGTAGGCATCGAATCGATACTGGTATCGCCCGGGAAGAAACAGGTACCCGACCTCATCCAGCTCCAGGGGCTGAATTTCGGAAAACAGAGGGCAGGGCGACATGTAGCGCAGATGCATGCTGCCGGGAACACTGTCCAGGAGAGCTCTTGCGACGCGTGTATCGGCGGCGGTGATCCGGTTCTGTTCCAGCCAGGTCTTGCCAGCCCAGAGTTCTCCCGGGAAAAAGCCAAAGCTCTCGGGGTCGTCCATCCGGCTGAGGGGCAGTATCCCCACGATATGGCCGTTTTCTTCGGCGACGATGAAAAAGGGTTTCCGGCCGAAGGCTGTGGCAAAACAGACCCTTACCGGCCACAGATCAAAGAGATTTCCCACCGCTTGGGCATTCTCCCATATTTCCCGGCACACATCGAGGTCTTCAAGTATTCGGATATATATCATATCAATACCTTAACGTTAATCCATTCGTAAAAAGTCGATTTTCCAATGCGGCCAACAAGCCAAACGGTTCTGTCGGGTAGGGCTCGTAGCCCCAAAGATTCGGATAGACGGCGTTCAGGGTCGGTTGACCATCGCCTAAGCACAAAACGTGCCAGGAATCATTGGAGATGTAACAATTTGATATGATATTTGATCGTTAAAGAAGGGGCGTCAACGTCGTCACGGGTTGGGCTAAAAAAGGTATTGATATTCCGTTTTGTCTTGAAAATAGTATTCAGATGCTGGTATTGTCGGGTCATTGACCGGTGTTATCAAAGGTGACGGGCCGTCGGTTTGGCAGTGCCTCATAAAGAAAATGGATTATAACGATTTGATAAAATAATTAAAATCTCCAGAATGACCGTGCGTGGTGCGGCGTCCGAAACACATGTTTCAGGGTATTAACAGTATAGCTATACCGTATTTCAGGAAAACATATGTTGATCAAACTGGTCCTGGCTGTCCAGGACAAACGGCTGCAGAGGTATCTGGCGCAGAGTTTTTCCCTCTCGGACATTCGGGTGGAGTCTTGCGGGCATCTCGTTTCCCCCTGGCAGAAAGTGATGCGCAGTTGCGGAGACATCGTTGTTATTAGCGAGTCGATCATCCCCCGACCGTCGGAATCCGGTATCGCCATGCTGAACGATCTCCCGGAAAACCCGACCACGGTCGTTCTTCACGACGGGGATTCCTCCGAGGAACACGCCCAGCTCGTTGCTGCGGGCGCCGACGTGGTGCTCTTTTCCGGGGTTTCGAAGAAGCGGCTTCTCGAGGCCATCGAGACGACCCTGGAATCCCGGCGGCAACTGATCCAACTGAACCGCTTTCATCCTAAACATCCGGCAAAGCCGCAGCTGTCTGATTTTGTCTTGGAGAGCGACAGCATGCGGATCTTTATCGACGAGGTCCGGCAAGTGAGCGCGAGCAATTCGCCGCTCTTGATCATGGGGGAGACGGGCGTCGGCAAAGAGCATCTGGCCAAAGCCATCCACGCTGAAAGCCCCCGCGCCACAGGCCCCTTTATTGCCGTCAATACGGCAGCCCTGCCCGAGCAAATACTGGAAAGCGAGCTTTTCGGACATGCGGAGGGGGCTTTCACCGGTGCCGTCAGGTCTCGACGGGGAACCTTTGAGTTGGCTCACAATGGAACGATTTTTTTGGATGAGATCGGTGAGATGCCGCTTCACCTTCAGGCGAAGCTGCTTCGGGTCCTCCAGGATTACGAGGTAAAACCCATTGGCAGTGAAAGTCCCATTTGGGTGGATGTCCGCGTGATCGCCGCCACCAACCGGGATCTGGAAAAAGAAGTGAGTCGAAAAAATTTCCGGAAGGACCTCTACTATCGGCTGAGCGTGGTGACCCTGACCATACCGCCCCTTCGGAAACGCAAGGAGGACATCCCTTACATGGCCCGTCATTTTCTTGATCTATACCGATACAAGATCGGCCGGGACGTGGAGCGGATATCCAACGCGGCCATGAAAGCGCTGAGCCATTATGAATGGCCCGGAAACGTCCGGGAACTGATGAACGTCATCGAACGGGCCATTCTCATCTGTCACGACAGTGAAATTTCAGTGCGGGATCTGCCATCGGTATTCCACGACAACGGCATCCTTCCGAACCGGATCTTCGACGATGGTGCTCCGGACTTTGAGGCCGCATGGAAAGGCCGAACCCTGCCTGAGATCCGGGATGAGATGGTGGCGCACCTCGAGCGGCGCTACATCGAAATGGTACTCCGGGAGACCGGTGGCCGTGTCGGGAAAGCCGCACATATCGCCGGCATTCACCCTCGGGGGCTGTACGACAAGATGAAGGTCTTGGGAATCCGTAAAGAGGATTTCAGAGGATAACCGTGAGACCGCTTACCGCATAGGATTGCTTCCAGAGACAGCGGGCGCCTGAAGGAGAAGTACCGCGATCAGGGTAAGGGCGATACCCGGCACGACGGTCCACTCGACACCTGATTTTCCCATGGCCCATTCCATGCCGGCCACGGTCGACGGTGTCAGGAAGGTATAGGCGACCACACGGTTTGGCCCGAGTCTCACGGCGGCAAACTGGAGCATCCAGAATGTTACAGCTGTGGAAAGTACTGCAAGATAGGCGAGTCCCAGCCAAACCGAGGCGTTTGGGAACGCCGGGAATTCCGTTTTAACGAGGATCGCGCTCAACAGGGCCAGGGTGGCCGTCAGCAGGCTGTAGAAAGTAAACCGTACCTTGGACTCGTCTCGCTGGAGTTTTTTGAGAGCGAGTACATAGACGGCGAGGCTGATGGTGCCGAGGAAAAAGAGCATATCCCCACGGGCGAGTTCCAGCGCCGTCATCCGGTCCCAGTCGCCCCGGAAAATAACCCATACGGCGGCCGCCATGGACAGCCCCAAGATCCCCACTTGGCGGACTCGGACAGGTTCTCCCAGGAGTCCCCCCAAAAGGGCCGTCATCAGGGGCAGCGTGGTATAAATGGTGCTGGTGTTGATGGGGGTCGTCGATTTGAGGGACTCAAACATCAGGATGAAAAAAAAACCGTAGCTGCCGCCAACGACAGCATATCGCCCCAGGTCCCGGAGCTTCGGGCGGCGCCTTGCTTCCTTGATAAACGGGAGCATGAGGGCGAACACCAAGGTGGCCGACAGAAACCGCCAGAAGGTGAGAACGGTGGAGTCGAAATTAGGAGTGATAGTCGCCACCACTGGAAAGGATCCCGCGATAATTAAGGTATAGACGATCATGCCCAAGTGTGCCCGTCCGTTTGCCATCGTGGCGTTTCCTATTTGTAAACGGCGAGGAAGATCATGAAAATGTGCAGGATGATCACCGTTGGGAGGAGGGCGGCCTTCAACAGTCCCACGGCGGAGATGCCGTTTTCGAAATATTTCTTTAACAACGATTGGCCGGCCGGGTTGGGTGCGTTGGCGATGACTGTCAGCCCCCCGCCGGTAACGGCGCCTGCGACGACGGCGTACTTGAGAGTACCGGTGAAGTCGGGTACCAGGGTACTGAGAAAGGTGATGGCGGCGTTGTCGTTGAAAGCCGTCAGCACGGCAGCCCCAAGCATTAGCGGAATCTCGGACAGGTTTGACAGTACGGGCTGGATCCACCATCCCTGGACGCCCCCGTGGATAACAAGCCCTCCGAGGAAAAAGCCGACCAGGATGGCTGGTTTGAGCTCGATCCGGTTTTGGAAGGGCGCAGTGACGGAGGCAAATCCCAGGAAAAAGAGAAGGCCCGGAATGAAGAGCTCGGGGTGGTGGGCATTGAGGATGGTCCAGCCCATGAAAAGGATATGGATCACCATCACCCAGAAGGGTACCGGGTCCTCTCGTTCATCCCAGTCCGGATCGATGAACTGTGCACGGTCTTTCTCCGGCAGAAGTCCGGGGAGGTTCTCTCGCATGCGATTGAGGAGGATTTCGCTGAAGCGTTGATCGAAAGCCTCGCAGGCCAAAGCGCGATCCATCCCTTGGGGCAGGGCCTCTGTCAGGTAGGTTGTGAGGAGGCGACTCCGGATTTCCTGGGCGATGGTGCTGACCTGCTTCTCTATGGTGTCGAAGATCTGCCGTTGTGCGTTGATAAGACCGCCGACCTTGTCGAATTCGGCCTCCACCATGTCTCTGCTCAGATAGGTGGCGCGTATGTGATCCCGGAGGTTTCGGACCGCGAACTTGTCTTCCAGCTTCACCATCTCATCCTTGAAGATCATAAAATAGACGCTATTGGCGATGAGAATACCTGTTGCAGCCTTCCACCCAAAGGTGATCATCATGAATGACGTGTCCCATTGCCAGGGACCCGCCACCATCAGAACGGGCGGAGCCGCGAAATGGGTAAGGGTTCCGCCTACCGAGATGTTGACAAATAGGAGCCCCAGGGTTGCATACTTGAGTGGTTCGCTCGGCTCGAGTTCATAGAATTTACGGGCCAGCAGAAGGGCCGAAATGGTCATGGCGGCCGGTTCGGTGATGAAGGAGCCCAGAAGCGGTCCCAATGTGAGGATGGTAAACCACCAGGATTTGAGAGTACCGCCGAACAGATTGGCGACCTTCAGCATGATCGTTTCGGAGAGCTTCAGAATGGGGCGCGTGGCCGCCAGGATCATAATCACCACGACGAAGACGGGTTCGGTGAAATTGACCGTGGCGCTGATGTAATTGACAACGGTTTCCCAGTCGTGGAAGTAGGTGATAGCGGCAACGAGGGCCACGACCCAGACCCCGAAGATTACCTCGACCTCGCCGAGGAAATGTAGGAGTTCGGCGCCGTGGTGAACGGAATTTCGCGGTTCCTGGCCATTTTTGATCCGAACGTCGTGCTTTTGCTCCCACTGGTGGGCAAGGGCCATGAATTTGCTGGCCAGAAAGGTATGGATAATGGCGGCAAAGAAGATCAATGTGGCCACCAGGTTGAACGGTTCCGCTGCGATGCGGTGTTTCAAAACCGCTGTGATGCCCTCATGGCGGGGGTCGTCATAGTTTCCGAGACTACGCGGAAAGGAGGCCTCTTGAGCGGGATGGGGCGTTGAGGCCTTCGCTGTGGATAACGGGGACGCGGCCCAGAAGGTAATTACGAGGCAAACCAGGCAGACTTTCCATGTATGGGGCATATGCGTCCTCCGTCGGTTTTGGTCGGCGATGCTCAAGCGTGCCGCCGCATCGTGGCGTTGTGGATGCAAGATTGAAAACGGTGAGTTGTTTTTATCAGGATATCTTAAATATTTTAATATGCTAAAGCAAATCAATCAAGTCTTCAACCCTGAAGAGCCCCGGCTAAACGGCTGAGGCGCCCCAGGGTATCGCGTTATCCCACATTGTGGAACGGGTTGATGTTTTTCTCCTGCTTTTGCGTGGGGAATCGTTGTAAGACGACCTCCGTCACACCTGGAACACTTTCGGCAAGCCGTTTGATTTCGGCCAGCATTGCGCTGCTGTCAGCCATGGCCTTATTGATGTTTGCAATGTTCACCAACCCATCCTCGGCTGTCACGCTGATCATTGGATCGAGTTTCACCAATGTCATTTGAACCCTGGCCGCAAGTGCCAGATTTTCGAGAATCCGTCTTGATTCTGGCGTGGTTTGAAAAATGGGTTTTCTTGCGGTTTCGGCCAATATTTCGACGGCGTCATCCACGTTTAAATTCTTGATGTTCAGGACCATATCATACAGCCGGCTATCCCAGGTATCCGTGCCGTAGAGTTGAAGACTCCACTTCCTTCTTTCTTCGTCATCTTTTTTGAGAATATACCGTGCCTTCTCGGCTGAAATGTTCTCCCTTTTCATCTCTTCCTGAACCCTGTCCTCCATGTCGGCAATGATCCTGACCTTCAGAACATTGGGGATGTCAGCAAGAAGGTAGTGGCCCGCCAGACCGTGATAGACGACATTGTCTTTCAGAACATGCCGGAGGAGGGCGGAGCGAATGTAGCTGACATATCGCTCCTTGCCGTGTGAAAAGCGCTCCAATACCGTAGGAGCATCATGAAGCGCTCTCACGAGTTTTATTTCAGGAATGTCGAATTCATCGGAAGCCTCAAGGAGGATGTCGCGGGATAGACATGCATATCCCAATTTACGAGCCAGCATTTCCGCGACTTCCTTTCCGCGGCTGTAAGATCCTCTCGAAATGGTAATGATAGCCATAATCTCATAATCCTTGTCTTAAGTAGTTTCACATCGTCCAGGTAAGTGGTGCAGCGTCATAGTTGGGTCGTGATGGGCGGAGTTGATGGCCCGACGTACCGAATTCTAACGCCGTATCACCTGCCTGACTTTTTTAAGTAGACCCTGGATTGAAAACGGCTTCTGAATCAAGGCGATGCCCTCCTGCAGCACACCTTGACGGGCAATGACGTTGTCGGTGTAACCCGACATATAGAGGACACTGGCCTCGGGGTGGTGCTGACATATCTTGGCGTATACCTCCGGCCCTTTCATTCCCGGCATGATTACGTCGGTTAGAACCAAATGAAGTGGCCCATCATGCCTTGCCGCACAATCAACGGCATCTTCTGCCGATGTCGATTCTATCACCCGATATCCGCTGCGCCTCAAAATCCCCGTAGCCAGGCGGCGCACCGACATGTCGTCTTCCACGATCAGGATCGTTGCGTTACCGATGGAAAGATCCTGCCGGGGCGAGAATTGGGTGGGACAAGAAACGGGTGATACGCAGAGCGGGAGGTAAATTTTGAAGGTGGTTCCCTCACCGGGTTTTGTGTTTATCCCTATATGGCCTCCGTGCTGTTTGACAATACCATAGGAAGTCGCCATTCCCAGACCGGTGCCTTCATCCTTGCCCTTGGTGGTGAAAAAGGGCTCGAAGATGCGGTCCCGGGTCGCCTTGTTCATACCGCATCCGGTATCGCTGACCACCATCATGGCATAATCGCCGGGCGTCACGCCAGTTTTTTTTTGGACGCAGGCGTGGTTCAGGGTTGCCACCGCGGTCTTAATGGTCAGTGTTCCCCCGTCGGCCATGGCGTCTCTGGCGTTAACCGCCAGGTTCATCAGGACCTGTTCCAGTTGAACGCTGTCCCCCATGACGATCAGGGGATGCGCGGCGAGAGTCACCGCCAACACAATATCCTCTCCCAGTACACGACGCAACAGGCGTTCAAAACCGCTCACTACGCTGTTGACATCCAAAGGCTTCAGTTCAAGAACCTGTTTGCGGCTGAAGGCCAGCAGTTGTCGGGTGAGATTTTTGGCCCGATCGGCGGCATTTCGGATTTCCTTCAGCGATGCCCGGTGGGGATGATTGGAGGGGGTTTTTCTCAACAGCAGTTCGCTGTAGCCCATAATGACCGCCAGGAGATTGTTGAAGTCATGGGCAACGCCTCCCGCCAACCGGCCGATGGACTCGAGCCGCTGAGCTTGATGAAGCTGGTCCTCCAACTGCTGTTGTCGGATACGGGATTTGACTTGGGCGGTGATGTCCTCCATGGCGCCTAGGATGCCGGTAACCTCGCCGAGGTCGTTTAAAATGGGTGCGGCGGAAAGTTTGCAGGTCAAAAGGGTGCCGTCCTTCTTTCGGCGGACCAATTGGAGATTGGAAATGACGCGGCCTGCCATCACATCACTGCGAATCCAGTAGAACTCCGTCTGCCGGTTGTCGGGTACGATGGGCAAGAATTTGCCCACTACCTCATCTTCCCGCCATCCAAAGATTCGCTCCGCCGAGGCATTCCAGGTCAGGACGTTGCCAAGGGGATCGATACTGTAAAGGGCCACTGGAGATGCGGCGATGACGGCCCGCTGAAGCGCTTCACTTTTTTCAAGAGCTGACTCGGCTTGTCTCCGGGCGGTGATATCGTGGATGATGGAGCAGAGGAATTGTCGGCCGCGCACCTGAATCGGACCGGAATAAACCTCCACGTCTCGAATGGCGCCGTCGGCCCGTCGGTGTTGAAAAAGGAAATGGGAGCGTCGCTCGGACACGGCTAGCGCCATTTCCGCACGAGTCTGTTCGGGGTTCAGGGTGTTAATGTCGGAAATGTGCTTTTCGATCAGAACTTCCCGGGGCCAACCATAGAAGGTGCATGCCGCGGGATTGGCGTCCACAATCCGGTCGGTGTCCGGATCGATGATCAGCATGATGGTGTGATGGTTCGCGAAGAGGCTGCGGTATCGGGCTTCGCTCTCTTTCAATGCGGTGATATCGGATATATACCCTTCCAGCGCCTCGACTGCGCCCTTCTCACCGAAAACGCCTAAACCCTGTTCCCAGACCCACCGCTCCTCGCCCGAGGCGTGTTGGATCCGGTAGGTCCGCCGAAATGCTCGTCGCTCTTGAAGGTCCGCCTGGATACCTTCCCAGACCTGTTTGCGGTCATCGGGATGGATCAGATTTCCATAGGCGATGTCTCGGTTTTCAATCAGCTGTTCCGGCAGATAGCCGGTCAACGCTTCAGCCCCGGAGCTGACATAGGTCATGGTCCAATTGAAATCATTGACGCATCGATAGACCATGCCGTTCAGGTTTTCCGCTAATCGCTCGAATCGTCGACGACCTTCGTCCAACGATGGCAACATGGCTGTCTGTTCCCGCAGTTGGGCTTCGATCCGGTTAATGCGCGTTCTGAGGTGCGAATTTTCTCGGCGCAGCTCTTCGAAATCGTGTTCATGATCCGTCATTTCAAAAACTCCGATGTCGATGCGGTTGCCTGGATCCATTCAGTTGACCGTTGTTTGATCTATGTCTCAACATAGGCCATATGTTATGATGGGTGCAAGAGAAATATGCCTTTTTACTGGGAATGCGGCAAGGAAGTATTCTGTTCTGTCGATTTTGAGGTCGACACGGAATTGGCCCTGCACTATAAATTAAGATTGAATCTTCCCATAACAAAGCAGTGTTTACCCCGCGGCAAGGCCGGGGACTCGTTTTCCGATCGTGAGCCATGATTTCATGCCGGACTGCCGTGGTCAATCCGCCAACCGCCAACACCCAGGCAAAACCGGAGGGAGGACTGATGAAAAGAGTTTTGGTCACCGGAGCCGTCGGACAGATCGGATCAGAATTGGTCATGCATCTTAGAGGGCTTCTCGGCAATGACAACGTCGTGGCCGCCGGCCACACGAAACCGCCCGACGCGTCCCTTAAGGAATCCGGCCCTTTTCATTTCATCGAGTGCACCCGGATCGAATCCGTCGCCGACCTGGTCAAGCGGTATCGGATCGACACGATTTATCACTTGGCCGCCGTGCTTTCGGCCAGCGCGGAAAAAAATCCTCAACGTGCCTGGCGGGTCAACATGGGCGGTCTCCATAACGTCCTCGAGGTGGCTCGGGAATATCGGTGTGCCGTCTTCACCCCCAGTTCCATCGCCATCTTTGGCCCTGGCACTCCCCTCGACAAGACCCCTCAGGAGACCGTTCAGCGGCCTTCGACCCTCTACGGCATCACTAAGGTGAGCGGCGAGTTGCTTTGCGACTATTACTTCAATCGGTACGGGGTGGACACGCGCGGGGTTCGCTACCCTGGATTGGTCTCCTACAAGACACCCCCTGGGGGAGGGACCACAGATTACGCTGTGGAGATCTATGTCGAGGCGGTGCGTCAGGGACGCTATACCTGCTACCTCAGGGCCGACACCCAGTTGGATATGATGTACATGCCTGACGCGCTTCGGGCTGCCGTCGAGATCATGGCGGTGGACCCCCAACGGCTCAAGCACCGCAATGCCTTCAACATCACCGCCATGACCGTTTCCCCGAAGAGTATCGCTTCCGCGATTCGGCAATTCATTCCCGACTTCACCCTCCAAGTTGAGATCGATCCTTTGCGCCAGAGGATTGCCGACTCCTGGCCCAACAGTCTGGATGACAGCGCGGCGCGGGAGGAATGGGGATGGTCGCCGACATATGATCTGGCCGCCATGACCGACGACATGCTCGTCAACATATCGAAGCGTTCGTGATGTTGTCAAAGGAACTCCCACAAACAACGGCGACGTGTCATCGCCTTGACGGGGCTGGGGCCGTGATTAGGTTTTGGTTATACGGTTGGTAGTTATGCCGGTATCCGACCGGAGGTTGACGGAAAACGCGATCGCAATCATCCGACATCAAAGGAGGTGGATGATGTTGAACATATGCGCCGGTCTCGCGGTGGCGATATTGATTGTTTTTACGATGTTTAACCTTTTTCTGCCTTACGCCCTTATCGCTCTTGCGGCCATTGTTCCCCTCGGCTTTGCCTGCGGCGTGATCAGCCGGGCCAGGGGACGGAACTGCAAAATGGGGATCTGCGGCATTTGAAAGGAGGCATTGATGACCGATAAAGCCGAACTCCTGAAAACGCTCTATGAGGTCCTTGGTGAGGAAGGTTGCGGCATGTCCTGCGAGGACGCCGACATTTTTCAGGATGAAGACGGTTGGAAATTGAACCTGGAAGGCTTCATGGAACCCTGGAACCTGGGGAAGACCGTAAGCGAAGCCCGTCAGAACATTCGTGAATATGCATCCATGGGGTTTGGCCTGCACTGACCGTTGTGTGCAAGCCAAACTCCACGTTCCCATAGGTCGTGGATTTTTCATTCGCGAAAAATCCGCGGCCTCTGTGTTGACTTTCAATATCCTGCGGCCTGTAACCAGGAATGGGGAGCGTGGTCGGGTAGCCCTTCTATCCGTATGGCGGCCACAAAATCGGCAGCAATCCGACCGACACGAGCAGCGAAATGATCGTAATGGGAACGCCGACCTTCGCATAGTCAAGGAAACGATAGCCCCCTGGACTCATAACGAGCAGGTGGGCGGGATGTGACAGGGGGCTGGCAAAGCTCGAGGAAGCCGATATGGCCACGGTCATCATTAACAGATGGGGCGAGATCCCCAAAGTGTCGGCGGCGCTGAGGGCCACCGGCGTCATCAACACGACCAATGCCGCCGTGGGGATAATCTGTGTCCCGATCACTGTTACGATAAAAAGTGCGGCGACCACCCATCGAGGGCCGAAATCCCCGACCGCGGCGATCAAACCCGAAGCTCCCATCTGGGCTGCTCCGGTATTTTCGATGGCCGCCCCCAACGGCAACATGCCGGCGATCAGAAACACCACCTTCCATTCGATGGCCCGATAGGCCTCTTCCATGCTCAGGCATCCAAAAAGTACCATTATGGCTGCTCCGGCGATGGCGGCAATTGAAATGGGAACAAAGCCGAGAATGGCGCTCAAAAGAACGGCCAGCATAATGGTCACGGCGATGCGCGCTTTTTCCAGACGGGGTGCCTGCGCGGCGGCCTCGTCCAGAACGAGAAAATCGGGGTTGCGGGCCAGGGCCTCCAAGTTGCGTCGGTTTCCATAAACCAGCAGGGCGTCGCCGAATTGCAGCGGCATGTCCTGAAGTCCGGTGCGATAGGCGCGCCCTCTGCGCCAGACGGCCAGCACACTGATGCCGTAGCGCTCACGAAACAGCAACTCGGCAAGGGTCCGTCCCGCAAGGGTGGTTCTTGGAGAGAGCAGTACTTCCGTCGCACCGATCTGCTGGGATTCCAGTTCGGCAGTCAGCATTGGAGACTGGGCTGTGATCTCCAGATCCTGGAGACCTTCGAGAACCTGAAGATCCCTGGCAGAGCCCTGGAGAACAAGCAGGTCGCCCGCCTGCATCTTTTCCGTAGGGGAAGGCATGCACAACAGAGAATCATCCCGCACAAGCCCGACGACGGTAAGACCGAAGGCATTTCCCAGACGACTCTCCACCAGATCGCGATCAGCCAGGACCGAGCCCTGCGGAACCCGCACCAGAAGCAGCTCGGTGCGTCCGCCGGCAAGGGATTTCAAGTCGTCCGCCGCCACGAAACGTAACTCCGAGACGAACTCCTGGCGTGACAGCGCTTCCAGTGCTTCCGGTTCCCCTTGGAGCAACAACCGATCGCCCGCCGTGATATGGTGGCGTCGCAGGTCCTGGACATCGCCTTCGATGGGACAGTGAAGCGCAATGACGTGAACGCGATGCTCCCGTCGCAGGCCGCTTTCCGCCAGGGTGGATCCGATGAGCGGCGATCCTTCGGGGATCAGTGCCTCGGCCGCTTGCAGGCATTTCGGGAAAAAATCTTTAACCCGGTCGAACGATTCGATCTGGAGGTGCCGACTGCCATGATAGCGTTGCGCCATGTCGGGGTTACCGTGCACGATAAGAATATCTCCCGACTGCAGAACGCTTTCCGGACGGGGTGCGAGCATCATGACGCCCTTGCGTTGGAGCGCCAGCACCGTCAGATAAAGGGCTGACCCCAGTCGGCTCTCGGCGAGGGTGCGGCCGTCGAGGGGCGATCCCGGTGGAATGTGTGTGGTAAAGATATGCGTATCAAGTTGGTAGGAGGCTCCCAATGTTCGGCGATCGCCGGTATCTCCGCCTGTGGTGTGCCGGGGGAGGAGACGGCGGCCGATGAGTACCATGAAGGTGATGCCGGCCGTCACGATAACCGCGGTGATGGGCGTGAAATCGAAGATGGCGAAAGGTTCCAGGCCGGCATTTCGGAGCGCGTCGGTTACTATAATGTTGGGCGGCGTGGAGATACCGGTAAACGGACCGCCAAGGAGACATCCGAGGGCCAGCGGCATGAGCAGTCGGGAGGGCGGCCGCCCGCTCCGCCTTGCCAATTCCATGGTTGACGGCAGCAGAATGGCGGCCACCGTCACGGTGTTGATGAGGGCGGACAGCAGGCTTGCGGCGGTCATCAAGGCCACGATGAGCACGGCTTCGCCCTTTTTGGAAAAACGCTGCAACGGCTGTCCGAGCTGATGGGCGATGCCGGTGCGTGTGAGCCCCGCAGAAAGGATGAACAAAGCCCAGACGGTGACCACCGCCGGGCTGCTGAAGCCGGCCAGTGCCTCCGCCGTGGTGACCAGTCCCGTCAACGCCAGGGCTGCCAGCACCAGCAGCCCCACCACATCGACCCGTACCCAGCCGCCGATAAACAGTACGAATGCCGTCGAGACAATCGTCAACAGTGCAATGAGGTCAAATGACAAAAAGTGCTCCTCCAAACTGGTGAGAATCAGACTTCATAACAGGGGGCGAAACTAACAAAAGCCGAAAGTCGAGGTTTCCATTAAAAAAACTCAACAAGCTTGTTGCCTCAAGCGCCGAGCCAGATAGGCGCTGGTCATCGCCAGCGATTCTGGATCGAGATAATATTCCGCGTGTTTCTGAAACAGTACGGTACATGTTGCGGGAAACTCGTCATCACGATCATTGAACAGCAGTAACAGCGCGATGTAAGGCAATGCATCGAACCGGACAGACACATCGTATGCCGTTTCCATTTCCTGGTGGACGCCGTTCAGTTCGGCACACGCCGTTTCGAGATCCTTCAGGCGGTTCGAAAAATGGTTTTCAATGGCCCTTACGGTGTCGCTGGCAAAATAGTTGACGTTTGTAAACTGTGCAATTTTTTTGAAATCCTTGAAGGCCGTCCATTCCGTATCATGATGGGGGGTGTCCGGATAGGACAATAGATATTTTGAAAGAATCACCATGACCGAATACTCGGGCCGATTGCCGGATGCATCCACGATGCCGCCGTTGGAAATGAAAAAACGCGTGTTGAAAAAAGGCAGGGTTATGATTCCGGCGTCATATTCAATCCCCGGCTTTTTTCCGATTTCGGCGAAGTCGATCTCTGCTAACCGCGCCAGGTAATGCTGATAATTTTTTTCTACGGTATCTGATGGATTCGGCATCATCTTCTTTCATAGGATCATTTGCCAATTGGCGGTGGTGGCGTCAATCCGGTGGGGAATACACCGCCGTAACCGGTTCCATTGGATAAGGAAAGAGACATGTTATGGACAAATTAGCAAAAAATACCAAAAAGAGGAATGAAAAATCAAAGCATCGAAAAAACCGGACACAGATTCACCAAAACGCCGCTTTCCGTTCGATATGCCTGGGATGTCTCCTGCGAATTCGGCGGCAGTTGTCGGAAACTTTGCGACATTCCGCCTCGCCTGCCTTGACGATACGTGACGAATCGAGGTTCTTTTTCAGAATAGCCGGATGGAACATTCCGAACATGTGGTTGACATGATCTTTAACTTGATGCGACACTTTTGGTTGTTAACCACAGGTTAGAACAGGTTCACGGAACGATTGCTCGAAAAGGGAAATGGAAGAATATTGGGGCGTCGACTGAACCCGATATGGATGCTTGGCGGTTTCAGACCAAGCCATCAAGATGAAGAGAACGGTGTATGGAATCTATGAACAGATGGTTTTTATCGGTCTTCGCCATCCTTTGCATACTCGTTACCGGGTGCGAGGATACGGATGTCGGCATGGTGATCCGGGCCGGAGCCGATGCCATTCGGGCCGTAACCCTGGACGACGAGGAGGTGGCGCATCTGGCCGCTCGGGTCGCCCGGGAATCAGACCTGAAACACGCAGTGGCGCCGCTTGATCATCCCCATGCGCTACGGCTCCGTCGGCTGGTCGGCGACGATGCCGGATACGACGGTCAAGGATACAATTTCAAGGTTTATCTCTCGCCCACGATCAATGCCTTTGCCATGGCTGACGGGACCATCCGGATTTACGGCGGGTTGATGGATTTCTTGGACGATCGTGAATTGCTTTTTGTGATCGGTCATGAGATGGGCCACGTGGCGGCGAAACACATTAGGAAAAAGATCATGTTGGCCTATGCCGGCAGCGCCGTCCGGAAGGCGATCGCCTCTCAGCAAAACGAGATCGGTGCCATTGCCGGGTCCGCCGTCGGAGCGTTTGTCGAAACGCTGCTCAACGCCCAGTTTTCCCAACAGGAAGAGCGGGAGGCGGATGATTATGGTGTGCTCTATTTAAGAAAACGGGGATATGACCGACAGCCTGCTGTTTCCGCTTTGAACAAATTAGCGACCCTCGGCAACGGCCACTCCTTCCTGTCGAGCCATCCATCCCCCGGAACACGGGCAAACCGATTGATGGCGGACGGGTACGATCCCCGGGTATCGACGGATTTGTCACTTAAGGATCGGATTTGGCGCTGGCTGAAGGCACTTGAGAAGCGCCTCAAATCTCACAGAGTGCCTGCTGGGGATTGATAGTAGCGCGTCTTCCTGAGCGTAGCGTATGAAATGCGTGTTGCGCTTTCATAATAGCTGTTTATCAGGCACGCTCAGTATGATATAAGATGGAGCAAACGGTCCGACGATTATGGGATTGACAATTTTCCAACGTTTAACGGCAGGCTACCTGACGATTATGTTCATGGTGCTTTCCTTCGGTGGCTATGCTGCATTCCAACTTAACCGGTTGAGCCGGATAACTCATCTTGCGGCCGGCGTCGACAGCGACGTTATTCTGATGGCGGAATCCCTGTCTACAGGACTTTATGGTCTGGTCGCTCTTGAAAAAAAATACTGGATCTCCAGGGACAAGGATTTCTACGCGCTTTTTTCGAAAAGGCGGCATGAATTTCTGAAGCAATTGAAAGCACTGGACCCACTGGTTTCCAACCCCGAATCGAAACATTTTCTCCAGAATGCCTTGGAATTGAGCCAATCGTACTTCAAACGGGCGGATATTCTGGCAGGCCAGTCCGATGCCGTTCCTTTCGATGGCTATAGGTCTGAAAGGGACAAAAAGGTTCAAAAGATTACCGCATCCCTGAATCAGATTTTTTTGGCGGGCAACAGGGCAAGAAACGAGAAAATCCGGCAATCCCAAGCCATCAGCGCAAGGATTTTCCGATTGACCGTGGGTTTCGCGGCGGCTTGTATTTTGGTAGGCCTTGCGATTTCTCTGCTGACCACGAGGCGCATCGTCCGCCCCATTCTGGCGCTCCAACGTACAACGCGAGAGATCGCCGCCGGCCGCTTCGTAACCGTGGAGATGATGCGGGCGCCTCCGGAAATCCGTAACCTGGCTGAAGACTTCAACGTCATGAGCGAGAGGCTCAAAGCGCTTGATGAACTGAAAGAGGATTTTGTCAGTCATGTGTCCCATGACCTCAGGACACCGCTGACCGCCATATGGGAAGCCTCTGAAATGCTGATCGCCGGCACCTTCCAAGACGATCCGGAAAGTAGCCGCCGTCTGCTGACAATCGTTCGTGATGAATGCAAGCGGCTCATTGTTTCAGTCAACCGCATCCTTGATTTGTCCCGAATGGAGAGCGGGATGATGGATTATGAGTTTGAGGAAATCGACCTGAATGATGTGATTCAGTCCACTGTTTTCAAGCTCAGCCCTATCGCAGAGGCCAGAAAAATTCGCCTGCATTTCAATCCCCGGCCAAAGCTGCCGCCTGTCGCGGCGGATGCGGAAAAACTGCATCAACTGCTTGAAAACCTGATCGGCAACGCATTGAAGTTCACGGATTCCGAAGGCAACGTTACCCTGGAAATCCTGGTTTCGGAGTCCGGCCGGGACAACATCCTGGTTTCCGTCGCCGACACGGGCTGTGGAATCGATCCGGAACACCTTGAAAGTATTTTTGAAAAATTCAGAAGCATTGAAAAAGGAAAAGACATCCCAAGGGGCTCAGGTCTGGGTTTAGCCATCGCTAAGCATATTGTGACGGCCCATGGAGGCACCATATGGGTGGAAAGCAAAAAAGGCATCGGCAGCACGTTTTACTTTTCTTTGCCGCATGCCTGATTTTTCCGATGATGACGATCGGATGCCGGACGGCTCCCCGGCCTTTGGTACCGGGGCCATACAGCCCGGAGGATCGACAGGAATCGCAGTTGCTGGATATAGCGGAATTATTCCTGGAAAAAAAAGACTATTCAGGCGCAATGAATGCCGTCAGAGAGGCGATATCCTGCTGCAGTGGACGATTTTCCGATCGCGCCGCGCACCTTCTGGTTATCATGCTGTCGGCTCCGGATAACCCCATGGGCATTCGTAACGACGTGATTCGCTGTGTCAAAACGCTGGAGGTTTCATTTCCGGATGCGGTATACGGCCCGGCTTCCCGGTGTTGGACCGCCGCCTTGAATGAATTCTCGGCCCGCGAAACAGAGATCCGAGACCTGAGGAAAACCATTCAATCTCAGCGTAAAGAGATCCGAACGCTGGAAAGACAGCTCGAACAGCTGAAGGCTGTGGATCTTGAACTTCAACCCCCCAAACTCGGTGACGAATCTCCTCATGAATGATGTAAAGGACCAGAGGTACACGGCCACTATATTGACGGTCGATGATGAACCGAGCATCCTCGAGGTGATGAGAATGCGTCTCGGTTCCCGCGGTTACCGAGTGTTGGCGGCTGCCAACGGCCGCGAAGCCCTGGAACTGGCAAAAGGCACCTTCATCGACCTGGCCGTCATTGATTACAAACTGGACGGCGAAGATGGCGTGTCCCTCATGGAAAAATTGCAGGCGAATCAGCCGAAGTTGCCTGTCATCATCTTAACCGCCTATGGTACCATTGCAACAGCGGTGGATGCCGTGAAGCGCGGTGCATGCAATTACCTGACCAAACCCTTTGATGGCGAGGAACTGCTCCGACAGGTTGCAGTTTGTCTGGAAAAGGACTTGCGGGTTCGCGGGGAAAGCCCATTCGAGCCTACGACGGATCTCCCCGAGGCTTGCGCCCGGATTATCACCAGAAGCAGCCTTATGAAAGCCGTGCTTGCCAAGGTGGCTCAGGTCGCCGTGACTGATGCCAATGTATACATCGAAGGCGAAAGCGGAACCGGCAAAGAACTGATCGCCCGCTGTCTTCATGGACTCAGCACGAGAAGGGCCGGCCCGTTCATCGCGATCAACTGCGCCGCGATTCCTGAAAATTTGCTCGAAAGCGAGTTGCTGGGATACGAGAAAGGTGCCTTTACGAGCGCCGATCGACGTCGAGAAGGATTGTTTGCCAGAGCCGACGGGGGCAGTTTTTTCTTTGATGAAATATCCGAATTGTCCCTTCCCATGCAGGCCAAGCTACTCCGTATTCTGGAGGAGCGGGAATTTTACCCCTTGGGAAGTAACCAAAAGGTCAAGGTCGATGTCAGAATTATAGCCGCCTCAAATCGCAATCTGGAGAAGCGGATACACGAGGGGTTGTTTCGCGAGGATCTTTTTTACCGGATCCATGTGATCCCTATTTCGCTTCCGCCGCTTAGAGAGCGAAAGGAGGATATCCTGCCGCTGGCAAAGCATTTTCTTGCCGAATTAAGCGAGGGATCGGGGAAATTGATTAAAACAATTGCGCCCTCAGCCGTTCGGAAATTGATAAAATCCAAGTGGCCTGGCAATGTACGGGAATTGGAAAATGTAATGGAATATGCGGTGGCCATGGCCACGGGTGATACCATCACATCGGATCTGATTGCCGGTCCGATGGGTGAAAAAGATACCCCACCGTCATTTCGGGATGCTAAGGAAACCTTTGAAAAAGAATATCTGATACAGCTCTTGGAGCTTAACCGGGGAAATGTCAGTCAGGCGGCCAAAACAGCGGGCAAGTATCGGGCCGATTTTTATGTGCTGCTCCGTAAGCACGGATTAGATCCCATGGATTTCCGGGATAAACGATGAGGTTGCGTTAAGATTGGAATCCACACTCCGGATATCCGGCATCCTGCCGAAAAGAAATAAGAACCTCAACTTTCATAGGGCGGCACCGCTATCCGGTCACCATCATGAAAGTCGAGAGCTCCGCAAGAACGATGTGTCAGGGAAAGAATGAAACGGGGATGTGTGAAAGATGCCTAAATTAAATGTGGTTTCAGCTATGTTAATCGCAATATTCGCAAGTGCTTTCGCTGCAGGCCAGTGCCGGGCGGCACAGCTCAATGAAGGCAAAAGCTACCAGCATCTGCCGGCATTGCTTTGCCCATCCGATCAGGCTCCCCATTTTATTGCACTCACCGGTTTTGAAGAGGACTATGAAGAGACGGTCCACAACGCCAGTCTGGCGTATCTCAACACGCATTCGAAACTGATTCAACGCATCCGTGACGACCTGGGTACGCGGGAAATTCGTTGGCGTCTGGAGAGGCTGTCCCACAGACTTCTCTACGCACCGGAAGTTCGAGGGAAAGTCGCCGAGTTATTTGCCGATTACTGCAGAGAGGCCATCGAGGATCTATTGGCCCGAACGGGTCTGGTCAACCCTTACTGTTCCATTTCGACAATTGTTGAAGACAGTCCGAACCTTGTTAACCCCCAAGGAATTAAAGCGGTTATCGTTCAAGATCTTGCCAGGGAATATATCGCCCGGTACCAATTCAGCGGAACTGGCCGGAAGCGGATTGAGATCAATCTTTCCGGTCGGATGACGGTTAACGAAGTCGGATCTTACGCCAGTTATCTACGATATTCGGAAGAGACCCAAAACTGGGAATTTGTTCGGGACCGGCATACCGTCTGGAAAAGCGTTTCGGCCAACCCATATACCGTGCTGATGGCGCCTCTGGAGGAGACGCTGCATATCGCGCTCCGGAAATACACCGAAAAAGCGATCATGGATGTGCTGGTCCGGGAAAACGGAAATCCGTCCCTGACGGAAATTCAAAAAGTGATGGACGAATGGCTTAGGGTGGAGGAAGCCATTGTGGGTGGCCTGGTCTACAAACTCATCCCCGATGTGGTGATCAAACGCATTCCGACCCTTCCAATGGCATGGGTGCATGCTGACCTCGAAACCAAGACCCAGTTTGACAAATACCGTTTCCTGCAGGAGGGCATCGCGGTAGTGGAACGCCGCGGGATCAAAGAGAGTATTCATCTGTTTGCGCAGGATCCGATTGCCTTCCGAACCTTGTTGACCGAGCCTGGATAACCTATCCAGCCTGTTTCAGCGACTGCCCGCCTAGTTACCCACACATCCGGAAATTTCGTTTTGTATCCATTCCCAAACTCCCAGGATGAGGGGTCCGGTCGAAATTACGCCCTTCATAGCGCCGAGCACCGTCCGAAAATAGCATGACGATGCCTGCAGCGCCGCTGAATACCCAATGAAGGGAAATCCATTCACTAATTTTCAACAGAGATAACAGTGGGTTATCGTGTCTCTTCGGAAGACCGCCCGATGATATTGTAGGGATTTACCTACACATGAACCTAAAGGCGATTCTGGCGATTGTGTCGAAAGATACTGTTTTTATTGTATTAGGTTCTATTTTTATCCGATATGGCATGCTTGTTGCTTCATTTGGATTTGTATCGGACAGGTTTTTTGTCCGAAAGGTTACGGCAGATCCCGGGAATGGCTTTTGGCCAAGGGATGAGCCATGGAACCCTTTAGAAGGAGGTTCTCACCATGAAGAAAAGATATGCATGGCATGTTATTGCAATTGCATTGGTCATAACGTTTGCCCTGTTCAGTACGGGGCATGCCCGGGCTTGGTTCGGAGGAAGCAAGACCGAGACTGAAACACAGAAGTCCGGGACCGCTGTTGAAAAGGTTGCGCCCGGCAGCGATCAGATCGTTGTGTCCGGGATGATCAATGAAAGCAGCCAGCTCGTAAGTGACAACGGTTATGTTTATGAACTGGCCGATACGGATCAGGGAACGGAAGTGAAGTCCATGATCGGCAAAAAAATTCAGATCAAGGGGACCGTACTCGAAGAAGAGGGACAGGTATCCGTTGAGGTGCATGATTATTCGATCCTGGAATAACCTGGAATAAGGAGATTCAGAATTCATCACCTGGAAAGGCGGCGCTGCCACCTCGGCGGCTTCGCCTTTCCGTCTTTGGAACCCGGGAGCAGCTTGCGATTCGATTTGACAGTCGTCGGTTTCCCTGGGCAGTCCGAGCCGTGGCAAAAACATATTGCTCTCGCCCGAAGCGTTCGGGATTCGGCGTTGCCGGGTCGAGAAGCATCGCTCAACAACATTATCTTAAGGATGGTGTTTCCTTGGAA